>Ga0164318_10002466_pt1 | contig 17193 bp, 11 predicted proteins | sample GuaBasSedimGuay9_FD_113734 | JGI IMG/M metagenome (GOLD analysis project Ga0164318, IMG submission 113734) | Subseafloor sediment microbial communities from Guaymas Basin, Gulf of California, Mexico - Guay9, Core 4571-4, 0-3 cm | ecosystem: Environmental > Aquatic > Marine > Hydrothermal vents...
CCGATCCGGAGCCGGCTGCCAATCGGCAGCTTGATAAGCTCTAGGCCCCGGGTGGTTAGATTTTCGGCAAAATCCCCCGGTCCTACCTCAAGCCCGCGCTGTCGGACCTGATCGATGTTCTCCTGAGCCAGCAGACTGACCTGACGGGACCAGTTGCCGGCATGCGCATCACCTTCCAGCCCATGATTTGAGATCAGACGACCTTGGGCGATATTTTGCTTCTTTACCCCTCGGCTGGCGCTGCGGGAGACTGCGACGATTTGCGGTTGCGGCGTACCCATAAGTTTAAAGCAATCCTTGCCAGATGGTTGTAAATTTATTCCGCTTCCGCCTTAGCCGCGGCGATTACCTTTTCGGCCAGAGGTTGGGGCATTTCCTCATAGTGGGAAAATTCCATTTCAAAGCTGCCCCGCCCCCCGGTTTTGGAGGTCAGATCCGGGGCGTAAAACTGCACTTCGGCCATCGGCACCTGGGCATTGATGACCTGGAGATTATCCTTGCTATCCATGCCCAGCACCCGCCCCCGCCGGGCGTTGAGATCGCCCAGGATATCCCCTAAATATTCCTCGGGGACGGTGACGGTCACTTTCATAATCGGCTCTAAGAGTATGGGATGCGCGGCCTGCACGCCCTTTTTAAAACCCATTGAGCCGGCGATCTTGAAGGCCATATCCGAGGAGTCCACTTCGTGGAACGAACCATCATACAAAGTTATCCGCAGGTCAACTACCGGATAACCGGCCAGCACCCCCTCGGCCATGGCTTCGACAATGCCTTTTTCCACCGCGGGAATATATTGTTTGGGAATGACCCCGCCGACGATTTTATCGACAAATTCAAAGCCGCCGCCCCGCGGTAGGGGTTCCAGTTCCAGCCAGGTATCGCCGTATTGTCCCCGGCCGCCGGATTGCCGTTTATATTTACCCTGCACCTTGGTAGACCCCTTAATCGTCTCTCGATAGGGAACCTTGGGAGTTTTGAGATTGACCTCAACCCCGAACTTGCGTTTCATTTTCTCTACGGTCGCTTCGATATGAACCTGCCCCATGCCCGACAGCAAAATTTCTTTGGTCTCGGCGTTACGGGTGACTTTCAGGGAGGGATCTTCCTCTAACAGACGGGCCAGGGAGGAAAACACCTTTTCTTCATCGCCCCGGCTCTTGGGTTCCACCGCAAAGGTGATCACCGGTTTGGACGGTTCGGGGACTGGCAGGATTATGGGCTCACTCTCATCGCTCAAGGTGTCGCCGGTAACCGTCTCTTTGAGTTTGGCGACGGCCGCAACCGTTCCTGGCCCGGCGCCTTCCACTGCCTTCTGGCCTTTTCCCTCCAGTTGAAAAAGCTGGCCCAGGCGTTCATTGATTTCTTTATTGGCATTCCAGACAGTGGAATCAGGCTTCACGGTCCCGGAGTAAATCCGGAAAATCGATAACCGGCCCGCATAGGGATCCGCAATGGTCTTAAAAACGTAAGCCGCCAGCGGACCGTCGGCATCCGGTGCCAGGCTGACCTCGGCCCCGGTTTTGACATTCTGCCCGGTTATGGCTCGCCGATCGGCCGGAGATGGCAGGTATGCATTCAGGGCGTCCATTAACAGCGAGGGTCCTTGGTTCTTCAAGGCCGAGCCAAAGAGCACCGGCACGATGTTACCGGCCAGTGTCCCGACCCTGAGGCCCTGAAAGATTTCTTCCGGACTGAGCTGCTCTTCTTCCAAAAATTTTTCGATCAAGGCGTCATCGCTCTCCGCGGCAAAGTTGAGCAGATCCAAACGCTGGATCTGGACCTCGTCGGCCAAGTCCGGGGGAATTTCCCCTTCTTCCAGCTTGCCGCTGCCGTCGCCCTTAAAATTAAAGGCCTTGAGACTGATCAGATCTACCACGCCTCTAAAATCAGCCTCCTGACCGATAGGGACCTGCAGCGGCACCGGCTGGGCCTGAAGAACATTCTTGATCTCCGCCAACACCCGGCGATAATCGGCTAATTCGCGATCGAGCTTATTGATAAAAATCAACCGCGGTAGTTGATGCTGATTGGCAAAATTCCAGACTTTTTCCGTACCGACCTTGACACCATCCACGGCATCGATAATTACTAAAGCTCCATCCACCACCCAGAGCGCGGCTCGGGTTTCGGCCAGAAAATTATCATCTCCGGGGCTATCGATCAGGTAAATCGAATGTTTCTTCCAATCGTAATGGTGACAGGCCGAAGAAATAGAAATCTGACGCTTAATTTCTTCCGGCTCATAGTCCAGGATGGAACTGCCATCATCTACTTTGCCGAGCCGGGTGGTCGCCCCGGCCATAAACAATAAGGCCTCGGCCAGCGAGGTCTTGCCTGAGCCACTATGGCCGATCAGGGCTAAATTGCGGAAATTATCCAGTTTGCCAGCCATGCAAATCTCCCTTCCCTATTTTCATCTTCTCCAAAAGCCGCCGCGCGTATACCTGCTAATTTAGAGATAGAATTTAATTACTATCAGATTAATGCTGATCTTTCAATATTGATTAGCTTGATTTGTTAGCGCCCCGTCAATTTGCCATCCTTTATTTTACCCCTAAGCCCCTTGGATGTGATAAACGATTCCACCATAGTCGGACCGGGGCTGGGGGAGGGAATGTCAAAATAATTGTGCAGGATAGATCTGCGAGACAATATTAGCGCAGTGTCTGATATTGAAAGACCTGGCCGGTCGGTCAGGATTAGCGGCATGGAACCGCACGGCTGTTTCTAGCGGTTGGAAGATCCAGGAGAAGGCCAATTGGCTGGCGTACGCCGCTTACCATAGCGGTTTAGCCTGGATAGCTTTAAAAAAACCCGGAACGGCCCGGAGAGCCGGGCGAGTTGTACCTGCGGCCGCCACCGAGCAGAAGTCTTGGATTAAAGTCTCGGTGGCGGCCTTTTATGAAATTTATGCTTCCCGGATCAGATCCAGCCTCGCAGTTTCATCGCTTCTACAACTCGCTCAATAGCCACCACATAGGCCGCCTTACGCATATTAATATTGTATTTTTTGGAGGTTTCCAACACCTCACGATAGGCTCTGGTCATCTTGGCGTCGAGCTTTCGGTGGATCTCTTCCTCATCCCAATAGTACATGTAAGCATTTTGGACCATTTCAAAATAGGATACCGTCACGCCGCCGGCATTGCACAAGAAATCCGGGATCACATGCACGCCTTTGTCATAAAGGATTTCGTCGGCCTCCGGGGTGGTGGGGCCGTTGGCCAGTTCCACGATGATCTTGGCCTTGATCTTATCGGCGTTCTTCTCGGTAACCGTATTCTCTAAAGCGGCCAGCACCAATATGTCAGTATCCATGGCCAACAGCTCGTCATTGGTCAGGCATTCCGTGCCATGACAGTACAGGACTGAGGAAGTTTGGCGTTTGTGCTGCTGGAGGTCGAAGACGCAGATGCCTTTCTGACAACATACGCCACCGCTGGAATCACAGACGGCCAGGATTTTGGTGCCGAACATCGATTCGGCCAGCGAGGCGGCATAGCCCCCGGCATTACCAAACCCTTGGATGACCATGGTCGCCTGCTTCAGATCAATGCCCACCTCCCGAGCCGCTTCCCGCAGGGTGTACATGCCACCGCGGGCGGTGGCGTCCCCACGCCCCGGGGAGCCGCCGAGCTGTAGGGGTTTGCCAGTGATCACCCCAAACTGGTGGGTGCCGACAATGGACGAATACTCATCCGCCATCCAGGCCATGACCTGGGGATTGGTATAGACATCCGGAGCCGGGACATCTTTTTCCGGCCCGATAAAGGGGCTAATCGCTCGGATATAGGCCCGACTGATGCGCTCCAGTTCCCGCAGGGATAATTCCTTGGGATTGCAGATCACTCCGCCTTTACCCCCACCCAGGGGCAGATCGAGGAGAGAGCACTTCCAGGTCATCCAGGCGGCCAGGGCCCGGACCGTATCTATGGTCTCCTCGGGATGAAAACGGATGCCGCCCTTAGTGGGACCCTTGGCATCATTGTAATGGACTCGATAACCTTTAAATAGCCTAACGGTGCCATCATCCATATGTACCGGAAAGGTGACGTGAAATTCCCGCCTGGGGTGCAGCAGTATCTCTCGGGCGCTGAGTTCCAAACCCAAGATGTTGGCACAATCATTGATTTGCTTTTGGGCGATGCGGAATGGGTTATGATCAGTTTGATAATCATCCGTCATCTTTCCCAGTTCTTCCAGTTCAATAAAATTTTCTGCTGTTCTATCCTTAACTTCATCCCTAGCCGGATAACCGCTCATCTGTTTGCCTCCAAACTAAGCTTTTCGTTCAACAAAACCTTTGGTATAGTCGAGATAATGTTTTAAGAGCCACAATTTTTCCAAGAACTCGGCCCAGCCACACTTGGGACCCTTACCGGCCTGGGGCAGGATTACGGTGCCATTGGTTACCGTGCCCATCAGCTCCTGCCAGATCTCGGCCCAGGTTGATTGGGCGTCCTTCAACAGACCGGCAGTAACGCTTTGCAACAGCTTGATCCGCTCTTCGGGGGCGAGAATTCTGCGCGGCTCGGGCGGTTGGTCTCTTTTAACCACTCGGAGTTTTTCAGACATGCCTTATCCTCTCTTTAAATCTGCCTTATTGCTCTAAGGAACCTTCACAGAGCCTCTTGGCATAGTCAATGTAAGTCCCCAGGAGATGAAGTTTGTCGTAGAATGCCGCCCAGCCGCCGGCCGGGATCTGACTGGCTGCGCTCGGGCTGTCGTCCAAAATCTCCTCCCAGGAGCGGGGGTCTTGACAGGCCTCCCAAATTTCTCTCCACGTCTGCAACGCCTTGTTCATCACACCCACCGCTACCCCTCGGAAATGACGCAGTCTGGCGTTGGTAAGCTCTATTTCCTGCCAGGCGATGTCATCATGAGGGTGACATGTGCGTGCTAAGTTTTTGGGTCTATCCGCCATTGGTGCTGCCTTTGGTTTGGGGGGTCCGCTTTTACAGGCCAACATCTGTCTTGCTTAGGCAAAAATCATGCCGGTGTCGGGGTAGAAGCTTAGAATTGGCTAATTCATTGATTTATAAAGATATTAACCATGGATTAGCCCAGGCGCGTACCGGCCGGCCGACATCAGCCTGGAGTCAGAGCAACAGACCTAAACCGTAAACCGGCCGGAAAAGCCTGGAAAACCGCGTTTGACCCGCTGATCCCAGGTTGTGCACATCCTGAACAGCTAGTGATGAATTATCAGCAGATTAACCGGTGATTTATGCGATGCCGGGCTAGTTCTTTAGGAGGCCAAGGGTGGCTTATGATTGGCGTTGGCGTTATCCGGTTTGGAGGTCGGCGCTGGTATCTCGGTGTGGAGATTAAATTTTTTTATCCGATGGCGCAGCGTATTGCGGCTGATCCCCAGCATCTTGGCGGCCTTTACCTGGTTATGACCGCATTGCTTTAAGACCTTGGCGATCAGGGCCTTTTCGATCAGATCAACGACGTTGGCATGAGTCTTGTCGGCGAACAGTCTGAGGATATCCGGGAGCAGTTCATCAAGCTGTTTGTCGATATTGGCCATTAACTGATCCTGGGGAGTGCCGTGCCAATCGCATGGTTCCGAATCAAGTTTTAGCTGGTCGGCGGCAATGACCTCTCCCGCCGAGAGCAATACCGCCCGGCGCAGCGTATTTTCCAGTTCTCGGACATTACCGGGCCAACAATGTGCCCTGAGCTTGTCCATCGCTGCATCGGCCACACAACGGATGTGGGTGTGGTACTCCTCATTAAAGCGATTCAAGAAATACTCCACCAACGGCGGAATATCATCTAGACGTTCCCTTAACGGCGGCAACTGGATGGTAATAACGTTAAGTCTCCAGAACAGGTCTTCGCGGAAACGGCCCTGTTCCACTTCTTTTTCCAGGTTTTTATTGGTAGCGGCAATGATCCGGACATCAACCTGGAGGTTTTTCTGGCCCCCCAGTCGTTCAAATTCACCGTATTGCAGCACGCGTAACACCTTGGCCTGGGTTGACAGCGGCAAGTCTCCGATTTCGTCGAAAAATAAGGTGCCGCCCTGGCATCTCTCGAACTTGCCGAGGTGGGTCCGTTCGGCGCCCGTAAAGGCCCCGCGTTCATAGCCGAACAGTTCTGATTCAAACAGGGTCTCGGGTATGGTGGCACAGTTGACCGCCAGAAACGGTTTATCCTGCCGATGGCTATGGTGATAGATGGCCCGGGCCACCAACTCCTTCCCGGTACCGCTTTCGCCGGTAATGAGCACGGTTACATCTCTATCGGCTACCTGGCCGATAAGCTTGTAAACCTCCTGCATCCGTCGATGGTGGCCGACGATATTGACCATGGGCTTCTGGCGGCCAGGGGGCTGACCCCTCGGACCCGGAAAACTGACCACCTCCTTCATGAGGCGATTGACTTCGAGGGCGTCTTCGGCGATGCGCTGCAATTCGGCTCTATCAAAGGGTTTCAGCAGATAGTCGTAGGCGCCCAGCTTCATCGCTTCGATCGCGGTATCGGTGGTGCCATAGGCGGTCATGATGATAACCGGGGTTTTGACCTGCAAGCCACGGATTTCTTTTAAGGTATCCAGGCCGTTTAAGCCCGACATCTTGTAATCCAGCAGGATCAGATCAAACGGCTGGCGGGCGATGATCTCCAGGGCGGCGTGGCCACTTTGGCAGGATTGAGCACCATACCCCTGCTTCTCGAAGAAACGCTGCAAAAAGTGTATCAGGCCCTCGTCATCGTCAACTATCAGTATCTTTTCCAACTTCACCACTCGGTTACATCGTCTCTAGGGGAATCAGGAGCGCGAAACTCGTGCCTTGCCCCACAGTGCTCTGGACCAAAATCTCCCCGCCGTGCCGGTGAATGGTACTGTAAACAATGGCCAACCCCAGTCCGGCGCCGGTGGCCTTGGTAGTGAAAAACGGGTCGAACAGCTTGGCCAGGTTCTCCGCGGTGATACCGGGGCCGGTGTCCTTGATCTCCAGGCGCACACATCGCCGCGGCCCGGCGTTGGTCGGCATCTCCCCGCGGCCGGCGCTAATGGTCACTTGTCCTCGATGCCTCACGGCCTCCAGAGCATTTACCAGCAGATTCAGAAGTGCTTCTTCAAGTTGTTTCCGATCCCCCCGAATCATGGGCAGGTCGCCATCCAAGGACACCTGGATGATGGTTTCCTGTTGTTTAGCCCGGGGGCCGATCACCAGCAACGCCTCCTCTATCAGTTCCGCCACCGAGACCCAGGAGAAAATCGGCTCCTGGGGGCGGGCAAAATCGAGAAAGCGGTTGATGGTGGCCTCCATCCGCCTTATCTGGTTCATGGCGATCAGGAAATCTTCTTCATATTCCGGGGCAATGTTAATTTCGCTCTCGACCGATTCCAAAAACAATTTTAGCGAGGTCAGGGGAGTCCGGATCTCGTGAGTCACCCCGGAGGCCAACCGTCCCAGGGCGGCCAATTGTTGCGAACGGGCCGCGGCTAACTGGGTTTCCTTCAGTTTTACATCGGTTTCCTCCAGTTCAGCCTCTTTTAAAATCATCCGCTGTTCGAGCTGGTGTTGCCGGTTCTGGAGCTGCCGGGCCATGTCGGCAAAGGCCCGGGAGAGCAAGCCGATTTCATCAGTTCGATTGATCTCCAGTTGGGCCTGGTCGAATTTCCCCTGGGCTAGATTATCGGCCGCGGCGCTCAGCTTGCGGATCGGTCTGACCACATAATGGGACAACAGGCCCGCCAAGGAGAGCGCTCCCAAGGCTGCTAAGACGGCCACCAGGATGAGGTAGTGCTGCAGCCGGTAAGCACTGTGAAAGGCCTCATCCTTATCTTGTTCGACCACCAGCGTCCAATCGGTGCCCGCCACCTTGGCCGACGCCCCGATAACGGCGATGCCTCGATAATCAATGTAGATGCGGCGTTGCTGTCTGATGTTAAAGATGTTTTTAAAACTTTCCGATTGGGCGATATTTTCAGTGAGTATGCGGTTAGGCTCCTTATGAGCCAGAAAGGTCCCTTCCCGGTTGACCAGATAGCATTCTCCGGTCTGCCCCAGAGAAACCTGCAAGACCATGGAAAGAATAATATTGGTCCCGACTTTGGCGCACACCACGCCGGTTACCCGACCGTCTGCACCTATCAGCGGCACGGAGATCAGGAAAAACGACTCCATTTGCCCAGGATTGAAATCGATATCGGACATATAGGACTTGCCCGCTACCGCATCCCGGAACCATGGTTCCAGATACGGACGATAGGTTTTAACCGAGCTGTTGTACAATATGCTGCCATCCGCCGCGACCACCATAAATTCACTATATACTTTGTAGCGCTCTTTGACCAGCTCCAGAAAAGGAGCAATCTGCGCGCGGTCTAACGATCCTAAAATTGCGGAGTTGGCCACCACCTCCAGATCCGCCCGGCGCTCCGAAATCCAGCGCTCTAATAGCGCCGCCTTATCGGCCGCCACCTGCTCAATCTGGTTGCGCACCATATTGAAGATGAGTTCTTCGGCGGTCTTGATCGCAAAGACCCCCATGACCCCCAACGGCACCAGGGCCAGCAGGACAAACAAGAGCATCAACTTCAGTTGCAGGTTAGTGAAAACCAGCCGTTTTTTCAAGCCTGGGCCATCTCTTGCCGTGTAATCCATGCGGCGATAAAATCAGTAACCGGCGGCAAACCCGATCCTGGGCGGCTAGCCCTTCTATACGGGCGATATTTTTCCTTAAATATTCTCCTTATACCTATAAATCGCTATCATCCACATCATAGCATAAATTTCAAAAAAAACTATGCGGTTATGCACTTGCCGGCCAGATCCAGTTTCTGGGTCGAGGTTAGCCATTTACGGCCCCCGGGCGGGACTCAACGGAACTGGCGACCGGGTCGGCTCTGAACACCGCGTCAGGCTAGGGCTGGGAAGCTGTTGCCCAAAATTTCAAGTACTTCTTATAAATAGACATCTTTTTTGTTAAGATTAAAAAACATATGTTCAAATTTTTAGACATTCAATTCCGCATGATTTCTTAAAAAATCGTGATTTTGTCGCGCCGGTGACAACTTCAGTAAATCCAACCGCCCGTAACACCTTTTTAATACAAGCATAACCGGATTAATTACTCAGTTAAGGGTGGCGCCCGCCAATTTCCAATTAAATGTTATCGTTTTTGCAGTTTGTTCAGATAATTTCTCAACCGATAATCTTAGCTCAAGAAAATAAACTTGACCGAAAAGGTGCTAGTTGCTGGTCTATAAAACAGGGAGGTTATTTTTTTATAATTATAACCATTTGGTATTTTTAAGCATAGGATAATAATTAACTTTTAAAACACGATGTGGAAAGTAACTCATCTCGGCAAATACCGGCTAGTGGTTATCCTGGGCCTGTGGTTCCTGGGAGGCTGCGCCAGTGATGCCGCCAGGCCTCGGGTGCTCCAGTTATCGGACCATGATATCGCCCTGACGCCGCCGGCCAGTTGTTTTCACTTTTCCCAGCCGAGCGCCCCCGGCGCGGTATCTGCGGATGCGGCCGCGGTCGATCCTGAATTGGCCCGGGAGATCGCCAGGTTCCTGCAGGCCAATGGTATGTTTGATATTCTTAACCGCCCCGCCCAGGGCCCGGCTGATTTGCCGATGATCATTAATGCGCAGGTGGCCGGTTATCTCCGACATTTTACCGGCCGTCAGAAGGGAGTTTTCCAGGTTTATCTGGCCCGTTCGGGGCGTTATCTGCCGATGATGCAACGCATCTTTAAAGATCAAGGATTGCCTTCGGATCTGGCCTATCTGGCGCTGATCGAGAGCGGGTTCAGTCCCTGGGCCTGCTCGGTGGCCCAAGCCGTCGGTCCCTGGCAATTCATCCGCGAGACCGCAACCCGCTATGGCTTGAAGATCAACGCCTGGGTGGATGAACGTCGAGACCCGGAGAAGGCGACCCATGCCGCGGCCCGTTATTTGAAGGACCTTTATCGCCAGTTCGGCTCCTGGTATCTGGCCGCGGCGGCTTACAATGCCGGTGCAGGGCGGGTGCAAGGGGCCATTAACCGTAATGATACCGAGGATTTTTGGCGGATGGCCCAGGAGCGGCTGCTGCCCTTAGAAACCTGTAATTATGTGCCGCAACTGATCGCCGCGGTGTTAATCTCCAAAGCACCCCAGAAATACGGCTTGGGTCCGATTAATTATCAGGCCCCCTTGACTTATCAGACTATGCGGGTGCCCCCCGGAACTGATTTACGGCGGTTGGCGGCAGTCCTGGAAATTCCCTGGGAGCAGCTTAAAGAACTGAATCCGGAACTCAAGCAACACCAGGCCCCGGCTTACCAAGAGCATTATGTGCTTAAAATCCCGGTAGCCAGATCTCCAAAAGTTAAAGCATTGCGAAATCTCTGGGGAAAAATTTAGCATGCTGCCGACGGGAGGATAATCGATTGTCTCATCGGTACATTATTTACTAGAGCTGTGCAGCTTACCATATGGTGAATCAATCGACCATGAGGATATCGGCCCTGCGGCCCGGCGACCATGTCGGCTGGCTTTACCACACTGCCGCCGAACACCGCCAGGTGCTGCAGTCCTTCTTACGTCAGGGAGTGGAGCGGGGCGAAAAGGTGATCTACCTCAGAGATAACTGCCCGCCGGAAGCTGTTCTGGGCTATTTAGGCCAGGACGACATGGCGGTAGCCGGTTATCTACAGCGCGGTCAGTTAAGCATCCAGGAGGCGGTGCAGGTCTATTGTCCGGAGGGCCGCTTCGCACCGGAGACCATGATCCAGTGGCTGCAAACCCAGACCGACCAGGCCCTGGCCCAGGGCTACGTCGCCTTGCGGGTCACGGGTGAAATGACCTGGGCCTGCCGTAAACTAACGGGGACCGCGCCGGTGCTGGAGTACGAGGCTCGCCTGGACCAATGCCTGTCTGATTGGGCCTGTTTAACCCTGTGCCAGTACGATCGCCGGTATTTTGAGGCGGCCTGGTTGCTCGAGATCCTGACCGCACATCCCCTGCTGATTATTGGCACGGAAATCTTCTCCAACCTGTACCATAGCCCCCGCCGGGAGGTGGCCAATCCGGAGTTGGCGGCCGTCCGGTTGGCCAATCGGCTCTACACCGTGATCCGCCATAAGCGCTCGGAGCAAAGATTACAAGAAAGTGAAGAAAAGTATCGAAATCTGTTCGAAAACGCCCAGGTCGGGATTTTTCGCACCCGGATCAGCGACGGCAAAATTTTGGAGGGCAACCGCCGGGCCGCCGAGATGGTCGGGTATAAGGATTTTGATCAATTCATAAAAGAATTTGTGGCCGCCGAGCATTACATCAATCCGGCCGATCGCGACCGGATGTTGGCCAGTTTCCAGGATGGTGAACTGAAAAATTTTGAGACCCGCTTCTATCGTAAAGATGGTGATATTATCTGGGTGCTGTTTTCCGGCCGCATCTACCCGGAACGGGGTTATATCGAAGGGGTAGCCACCGATATTACCGAGCGTAAGCGTATGGAGGAAGTGCTCAAAGAGAGTGAACAACGCTACCGGCTGTTGGCTGAGAACGTCACCGATGTCATCTGGACCACGGATCTGAACCTGAAACAAACCTACATAAGCCCCTCAATAAAACCTTTGCGGGGTTTTAGTCCCCAGGAAGTGCTGGCCCAGAACCTGGAGGACATTTTTCCGCCGGACTCTCTGGAGAAAATAAAACAAGCGGTGGCCGAGGAGTGGAGGTTAGAACAGCAGGAACCCAAAGACTTCAGCCGTTCACACACGCTGGAAGCGGAGCAGTACCGGAAAGATGGTTCTACGGTATGGACCGAAATCAAAGTCAGTTTATTAAGGGATGCTAAAGGTCAGCCCGTGGGATATTTAGGCATCACCCGGGATATTACCGAGCGCCGGCAGACCGAGATCGCCCTGAAGCGCCGCGAGGCGGCCTTGGCCGCCTTGAGTTATGCGGCGGAAAAATTTATGCAGACCCCTTCCTGGGAGCTCTACATCCAAGAAGTATTAGGGTCTTTAGGGGAAGCTTTGCAGGTCAGTCGGGCCTATATTTTACAAAAACAGGGGAGCCAAACCGAGGAATGGTCAGCCAGTCAAACTTATGCCTGGGTAGCTCCAGGGATTAGCCCCCGATCTGATAACCTAAGGTTTCAGAAGCCAGACCGGGCCAGGGCACGATATGGCCGCTGGTTCAAGAGGCTGTCCCAGGGCCAGGCTATTTGGGGCCAGGTCAGACAACTGCCACCCGACGCCCAGGAGTTCTGGCGATCCCAAGATATCAAGTCATTCGTAATGGTGCCGGTATTTGTCGAGCACCAGTGGTGGGGGGTGATCGGCCTGGATGTGTGCTTCCAGGAACGGGAATGGGCTGCGGTCGAGTTGGAAGCTCTCCGGGCCGCGGCCAGCACCCTGGGCGCGGCCATCGAGCATGAACGGATCTACAAGGCCTTAAGGGAATCGGAGAGTAATCTGCATTATCTGACCGCGGAACTGATCACCGCGCAGGAACGCGAACGCCACCGAATTTCTAGCGAATTGCATAATGAACTAGGGCAGTCATTGATGGCCCTGAAGTATCATTTGCGCGCCCTGAAGAGACAATTGCAGCCGGAGCAGCAATTGCTGCAGGTGGAATTCGAGTCTTTATTCGAGTACATTGATGAAGTGATTGAAAACGTACGTCGCCTATGCCGTGATCTAAGTCCGACGATCCTCGAAGAGTTGGGTCTGACCGCGGCTATTCAGTACCTGGTTAATGATTTTAAAACCTACTATGAGATCCAGCAATGTCAGGCCCAGATCGAAAATATCGACAGTCTGTTTCCCCCGAAATGGCAAACCATTATCTATCGCGCGGTCCAGGAACTATTGACTAATATCGGCAAACATGCTGAGCCTACCTGGGTATCGATAACCATCAAAAGAATCAATAAAGAAGTGCTGCTGGAAATTGCCGACAACGGCAATGGCTTTAAATTGGAACAGCGCCTGGGGTCCGAGACCCCTAAAGATGGCCTGGGATTGTTGGTAATTGCCGAACGCCTTAGAATTTTGGGAGGCCAGCTGGAAATTCAGAGTCAAGAACACCAAGGTACTGAAGTAACTATCATCATGCCAATTTTCGTGGAGGGTAGCTAAGTGACTCCTTATGGCGTGGTATTGGCCGATGACCATGTCCTGATCCGCCAGGGTATCAGAAGAATAATCCAAGAACACCAAGGTCTGGAAGTGATCGGGGAAGCCAGGGACGGCTTAGAACTGTTAGATTTTCTGAAAACTGCTGAGCCGGCGTTGGTGCTGTTGGATATCAACATGCCCAGGCTGTCCGGCTTAGAGGTCAGCAAGATTATCAAAACCCGTTATCCCCAGATCAAAATCTTGATGTTGACCATGTATAAAAACCAGGAATACCTGCACGTTGCCCTGGAGGCCGGGGTCGAAGGTTATCTTCTCAAAGAGGACGCCGACACCGAACTGATCAAGGCGATCAATACCATCCGGTCGGGCCGCAATTATGTGTCAGCGCTGTTGTCACAAGAACTGACCGATCTATTGGTGACCCGGAATCGAACCAAACGGCAAAAGACCCAACCGGAATTATTGACAGGCCGGGAAAAAGAAATCGTTCAACTGATAACCATCGGCCAAACCAACCCGGAGATCGCCGAGGCCTTGTTTATCAGTGTCCGGACCGTACAGCATCACCGGGCCAATATCATGCGAAAATTAAAACTTAAAAATACCGTGGAAATGGTTAGATTTGCTATCCACCACGGCTTGGTAGGGCTACAGCACTAGCAGGAATTTTTAGGTACTTGTACCTACATATTTTGGGTGTTTGTACCTATTTACACTAAGCTGAGGTATTCAATAAAATTTAGCGGGTAGATTTTACTTTCGGGAGACGGCGCAAAAATTATGGAATACCAAAGCTTGACTGATCTGAACCTTGCTGTTGGGGTCCAAATGATGGGCGCCGGGTTGTGAAAAGTGAAGCAGATAATTCCGGCGGCAAATTAACCCGAAAAAGCTTTAAGTTTTTGATTTAAAAAGTAATAATTAAATTTGCTGGTGTAATCCAGAAAGCGGAGCTATGTGCTTTTGAAAAACTTTATTTCACCTTGCTCACGGCAACTACCACTTCAGCCAACCTCTTTTTAGCTTAAGGCCATGAGCAGTAAACTTCCAATCGTATCCTATAACAGCCTCTTAGGTGCCACGAAGTTAATGCTAAGCCCGATCAGGGAACCAAGAGCAAGACGCATCCTCAAAACATTAATGCCTTGGTTTATTGGTTTATCACGCCCAACTAGTTAATTTAAAAAATAAATTAACATTATTGAGTTAATCGTCAAGCAGCAGAGCCTTGTACAACGACCACGGAAAACGAGAATGGAACACCCCCTGCCCCGGCCAGTCTGAGCAGTTGATTTTATCGAGTGAAATTGATTTATCCAATAATAGCTTACCCTGGTATGTAGTTCATACCCGCAGCCGCCATGAAGTCAAGGTCCTGGTCGGCCTGAGTGGCAAAGGTCTGGAGGCCTTTTTACCGCTGATTCGGGTCCGCAGTCGGCGTCGGGACCGCTGTAAGTATATCCAGATCCCGCTGTTCCCTGGTTATCTGTTCGTTCATACACATCTGGAACCGGAAATCTATCACGACATCCTCAAAACCGTCGGGGTCGCCCGGATTATCGGGTTCAACAACCGTTGCCTGCCGGTAGAACCCGGGAAGGTGGAGGCCATCCAACTGATGCTGGCCAGCGGTCGTCCCCTCACCCCCTGGCAATATCTGACCAAGGGTAAGCGGGTGCGCATTGTCGAAGGCCCGCTGGCGGGCGCTGAGGGTATCATCCTCCAGCGTCGGGATAAGAAGCGTCGGCTGGTAGTGGCAATTGATCTTTTACAACGTAGTGTAGCGGTAGAATTAGAGGAGGAGGCCGTAGAACCGCTGCGAGACGGTCATGTTCGGCAGCCTAATCGGCTCCAGGTGAAACTGTCCAATCATGTCAAAGATTAGGTCAATGCTTACTCCCTGGTTACGGGCGCTGAGGTCGGTGGTGATCATCACTTTCCTGATCACCCTGAGCCTAACCAGGCTAACGATCCTTAAGGCTTATGCCCTTATACCTCCGCAGGCCAGCGTCGTCACCGTCGTCAGCCTGGACGGCCAAGGTCAACCGTTGCGCCAAGGATGGGGAGTTGTAGTCGAACCCCAGGGTTTAGTCCTTACCAGTCTGGCAACTTTCCATAATGGTCAGGGCGGGGTCCTGGTCACGCCGCCGCAGACGCTCCACCTGATAACCGGCTTAGTCTTTCAGGATAAACTTCAGGATCTGGCCCTGTTAACCGTAGAGGCCGAGGGGCTAAAACCGGTGCCCGTGCGCGGCTCGCAACCAGTAAAGATTAACGAACGGCTCTGGCTGCCGGTCCGCAAGAACTCCCAATTGATCTTCCAGGAAGTCAAAGTCCAGGGGTTACATACCATCTCCCCGCGGCTAAAGTTAATCGAACTGGGCCGGCAGGCCGCGGCTGGACTACCCGGGACCCCGGTGTTCAATCAGCAGGGCGAATTAATCGGCATGGGGCACCAGCTTGACCAGCCGGACGGCGGTCAGGAAACCACCTGCTATTACCTGCTCCTCAATCCTTCTTCCTGGCCGTCAATGGCAGCGGGGGCCCCGAAGCCTTTGGCCGTATCGGATATTTCAGAATCAAGCCATGACCTCTCTGCGGCCACATGGTTCTGGCCGGGGCTGGCCGCCCTGGTCGCCCAAGACTGGGATCAGGCGAATAAACAGTTTAGCGCTGCCCTTAACGTCAACCCCCAATTCCCCGAGGCCTACTACGGTCGGGCTCAGGCCCGCTTCTTCCTTAAAGATTTCTCCGGAGCCGAACAAGACCTAAATCAGGCCCTAAAATATTTACCGGATTATGATCGGGCCTATTTCTGGTTGGGAAAGACCCTGCAAAGATTAAACCGCCAGCCGGAAGCGCGCCTCGCCTACCACCGGGCCGTGCAGATTAACCCGGACTTGGCCGAAGCCCATTTCCAGTTAGGCGAACTGGCTTATCAGGCCCGGGATTGGCCGCGGGCCGAGCACTGCTTCAATCAGGCCCGGCAGGGCTGTCCCCAGGCGGCGCATTCCTGGTATTACCTGGGGACTATTGCCCAGAGTCGCCGTCAAACCAGCCAGGCCGTCCTTAGTTTCAAAAAGGCTATCGAGCTTAACCCCCAATTTTTTGACGCTTATCTGGCCTTAGGAAAATTATTATGGCAAGAGGGGGGCCGGGCCCAGGAGGCGGTTCAGATCCTCTCGCAAGGGGTGCAGCACAATCCGCAAAACTCTGAGGCGCGTCTCTATCTGGCCTTGGCGCAACTGTTGAGTCGGGATCGCGGGGGCGCTTTGGAACAATATCTGATTTTACAGGACCTCAACCCCCGCCTGGCGGCCCGCCTCAGCCAGGTCATGGCCCGGGGCCGCTAACTTAACCGGCAGCCGCTATCTTTGACTAGTTATCGGATAGAAACAAACTAACTTTTTAACTATGGCCAAGGATAACAAAATACTGGTATCTACCCTCTCCTTATCAGAACCGAGCTTGCCTGAGCAGGCCACCGTCGGGACCCGGTGCAATGTCCCGGCGTTGTTAACCCTGGCCCTGCTCCTGATTTTTGCGCCCCTGGCCTTTGGCGGGGTGCATACCTGGGCTTATTCGCTTATCCAATTAGTGCTGCTCAGTTTCGGGCTGGTCGTGGTCGGACAGCAAATGTGGGGGCTGGTTCGGTCGCCAAATACTTATCGGCTGGAATGGCCTGGCCATCCCCTAACCCCCTTGATTTTCGGCCTGATCGCCTGGATCAGTCTGCAACTGGTGCCGCTGCCGGGGGTGGTAGTGCAATGGCTCTCTCCCCAGGCTGCGGCCCTCCGGGAACTGGGGACGGTGGGCGCACCTAACTATTATCCGTTATCACTTTATGCCTTTGCCACCCGGCTGGAGCTTTTCCGCCTGCTTAGCTATGTAGCGCTGCTGTATTTAACCCTGTGGGCCATCAGAAGCCCAAGGAATCTGATCCTGGTAATTTTACTGATCGCGGGTTTGGGCGTTTTTGAGATTTTATATGGGGCCAGCCAACTCTTTGCCCGGCCGCCCCGCATCTGGGGCTGGAAAAACATTTATGCCAGTAGCCGCCTGTGCGGCACCTTTATTAATTGC
>Ga0164318_10002467_pt1 | contig 17192 bp, 13 predicted proteins | sample GuaBasSedimGuay9_FD_113734 | JGI IMG/M metagenome (GOLD analysis project Ga0164318, IMG submission 113734) | Subseafloor sediment microbial communities from Guaymas Basin, Gulf of California, Mexico - Guay9, Core 4571-4, 0-3 cm | ecosystem: Environmental > Aquatic > Marine > Hydrothermal vents...
AGAAAAAACAGTATCCTGGATATTCACCCTTGACGATAACTGATATTGTGAGCGAATGGATGTTATTTGAACTTCTAAGCGCTGTTTTTTCTTTACGCTCAGTTACCTGCCTGCCGGCAGGCATGGGCTCGAGTTTGAGACGGTCTCCAATCGGATGTCCTGTCCGCAATCATATTTTCTAAAAGCTAAACTGATACGAAATCCAAAGCTATAACTGAAGCACGACTGTTCCAGTGACAAAACCGCTGTTCTCTCAGTAAGTTAGCCGCGGTGATTCTGTCACGTGATATTTGAGTTTGCCCGCCCTGGCGCGACGTGCTCGAATCAGCTTAGCAAGGATATAGGCCGGGTCCGGGCCAGGGTTTCGATATTCTGATTTCGAAATTCGAATTCTGCCTAAACGCATCTTTTCGTTAATTAACTCGAGAGAGAGCATGCCACGTTAAAAGGAGCACACTATGGAAATCTTCAAAGAGATACTTTTCCCGGTCGATTTTTCAGAATGCTCGGAAGCGGTTTTCCCCTACGCATTGGATGCAGCACGGAAGTTTGATGCAAAACTCTACCTCTTGTTTGTGGTACGAGATATATCCTACCTGACAACGATCAGTGTTCAGCGTGCTGTCTTGATGAATACGATGGCCGAAGTTACTAAGGCAGGAGAAAGGCAGATGGAGGAGTTTTGCCGGAAACACATGAGCGATTTCCCGAATTACGAAACCAGGGTTATAATCGGATATCCTCCTGAGGAGATTCTAAACTTTGCCAATGAAAAGGGTGTTGACCTCATTATCATGAGTACGCATGGTAGAAAAAGACGTGATGATTTGCTTATGGGCAGTGTGGCCGACTATGTCATCAAGAACGCAACTGTTCCGGTCTTGACCGTGAATCCTTTCAGATTCAAGGCCGGCCGTGTCTCTTGAAGTGTTGATAGGCTTGATACATAAATGTTCTTAGGGCCGCCTCTCTGCCTGGTTGAAAGGAACCATCATACGAGACATCGATGAAAGGGATATTTTTCTTTGCCATCAACGGCTTGAGGATAGATGAAGTAAGATTGCTTGGCATGCAGGTAAAGGGAAAGATATTTACCACCCCGTTGTATCCTGCATGGGCGTACTCCAAGGCCGCTGCAATGCTCAGACAGGCTTCGGTTCCAACCTCAAAGGAAAACGTGTTATCCTTTTTTAATACCTTTTCCAAATGGCCTATTTTGTGGTCTTCTTCAATATCGACATAATTGCGAACCACCCGATACACCTTTGTTTGTTGTCTGTACTGGTAAAGGAGATTGAGAGTATATTTTAAGTACTTTAAGAAAGATTCCTTCGCTTCTTTCAGATTAAACGCCTTAAGATTCAATTTCAGCGCAACTTTTGCCAGTCTTGCCTGGTCATAGGTAGTATAGTTTATCCACTCCCCGACCGAGGCGTTGATTACCTCGGCACCGTATTTTTCCAGCATTCTAATGGTATCCTGATTGGATTTAAGGTGTGTCCTCACATAGATTTCTCCCACTATACCTATGAGAGGTTTCTGGGGAATGTTGGGATCAACAATCTTCTTGCCTTCCTGAACAATTTCTGCCAACTCCTCAAGGATACTGGAGATGGGCTTTTTGGGGGAATATTGAGCAAAAGACTCTGCCATTCGCTCCGTTGCCTCACTAATAAATTTGTCGGCCATTCCCTCTTCTCGCTCATATGGCCTGATCTTCCACAACAGCCTGTCAAGCACGTCACCGATTATAAGAGAAACATAAGCCACTTTTCTGAAATCTTGTATCTTCGCTTGTGGTATCAGACCGCTCACAGAATAGGCATCATCGGAGGTTAGGGTGGCAATTCTCACTTTCTCTAAACCAGGGATGGAATCAAGGACTATCCTGTGATACTTGTTGTACATGCCGAAACGGCAGGGCCCGCTTGCTTCCGGCATAAAGTACATATACTTTTCAGGATCAAACCTGGCTCCAAGCCTTTCTTTTTCTTTTTTCATAAATAGCAGGATATCCCCGAGGGTTACAACGCACGGGAAACACTCTTTGCCTGATGTGAATTTTTTCCCGAGATCGAGGCCCTTGTACGTTTCCATGACAGAGGCATTTATGCCAAAGCCGCGAAAGACTCCTGCCATAAGATGGCTCCCGATCCTGTTCATCTCCGGGATCAACAGCCTTTTGCCTTCAACATTAAATTTCCCAACGCGTTCTGAAATCGCTCTAAAGGCGTCTAATTGATATACTTTTTCCATTTTTCAAGATGCCATCACTGTAAGTTTAGTAGTCTCGTTTTGTGTGGCTTCGCTCTCTTGAACAGAGAGGATCACGTTTTTGAATGCCTCAAGCCTTGTCATAACACCAGCCACCCCGGTGTGCTCATCCAGTTCGACTATGAGATAAGGTTTGTTTCCCATTATAAATTTGTAAAAATGCTCGTTGAACGAATCCGGGCCGCAGCTAAAGTTCGTCAGATGCAGGCCGAAGAAGTTTGGCGTCATCTTTATCAGCTTTGCAGTCTTCAATATTTGACAGCCATAAGCCCAGTACATGTTCGGAAAGTCTGACAAATCAATATCTCTGGTATCGAAGAAATCGAGAGGGAGGGCTGTTATGCCTATTTTGGCCAGATTCTGCCCAATCCTCAAATTCAGTTTTTCGTCATAAAGATTATACGGCCTGCCGGTGACAACAACCACCGGCTCATCATTTCTGAGGGATGAAAGTATCTGAGTGCCTTTCTTATACATCTCGCGTTCAAATTCTTCCTGTCTCCTGAAGGCCACATCTAATCCCTCCCTGATTTCCCTCAGGCTTACCCTTAAGGCTTTGCCAATCTGTTCATACAATTCGGCACTCAGTAAATCCGGATCATAGTTGAGGTGAACACAGGGATTTAGCACTTCTGTCTCCTTGAGCCCCAAAGCCGTTCTCACCATATATTCATTTCCTTGAACCATCGGGCAATAAAAATTGTTCTTGCCCACTTTTTTGGAGGGGGAATCGATAATGTTTGGAAGAAACAGGTATCGTGTCTTACCGATCAAGTATTTGACATGACCGTGTGAGACCTTAACCGGAAAGCATGTCTCAGTTGTCATTGATTCAATACCTGATTTTGAGATGCGGTCGTTGGTCTTTGGCGTGAATACAGGTTTAAACCCCAATCTGTCAAAAAAGCTCGCCCAGAGCACAGCTAACTGGTGATTGTATAATGCCCTTTGCATCCCAACAGTCGGCTTTCCATCAATTTCGAAGATGGCTGTGCTTTCTCCCTTTTCACCTCTTTTCATGTCTCCTAACTCATAATAAAGACCTTCCAGATGCTTTTCCCAGATAGTATGTCTTAATTTAAAGTAATCCTCCTTTTTCTCTCCATAGCTGCCCCTGATTTCATACCTGCCACACTCTCCACCCCATATGCTTTTTCTCCCACCAAAATTATAAATCTTCAACTTGCATTCATTGTGGCAGCGAGGGTCTGCATGGCATATAGTTTCTATGTAATCGAGTTTGTCATTAATTGCATCATCCATCCCCCTGAAGGTGGATACCTGTTTATTTTCTTTCAGCATCTTTTCCTGTACACTGATGGCAGCCCCAAAGCTACCCAGTACTTCCCTGTGCTTTGGCACTAAGAGCCCCTTGCCCAGGACCGCTTCGAAGGCCGCCACTATAGCCTTGTTCAGAGAAGGCCCCCCAAGGAACATAATCCTGTCGCCTATTTTTTTGTTTCCAACGACCCTGTTCAGGTAATTATAGACAATGGCATAACAGAGACCTGCAATAAGATCATTCTCTTTGGCACCTTGCTGCCTGTAAGATACAAGATCGGATTCCATAAAGACGGTGCATCTTTCGGTCAACCTGACAGGATTTTCTGACGATAGAGCTATGTCCTGGAATTCTCCCACTATATTTATACCATTTTTGTTTGCCAGCTCATGCAGGAAGCTTCCTGTACCTGCCGCGCAGACCTTGTTCATGTCAAAATCGAGCGGATAGGTATTAGAAATAGAAATGTATTTACTGTCCTGTCCCCCTATTTCAAAAATCGTATCGATTTGCGGGTCGATTTCAACGGCACCTCTGGCGTGAGCTGTTATCTCGTCAATAATCAGGTCTGCATTAAGGAAATCGCCAACAACCATCCTTCCTGAACCTGTGGTTGCCACTCCTTTAATATCGACCTGCTCTCCAAGCCGACCTTTTAGTACCTTTAGGAGATCTTGTGTTACTTCAATAGGTTTTCCCATTGTCTGGCGATATTCTTTGTCTATTATTTTCCGTTCTTTATTGATAAGGGCATATTTGGTTGTGGTTGAACCTATGTCGATTCCCAAAAATGCTGGAATCCTTCCAGTCCTTTTCGGCTGTCTTCGTACTCGATTATCTTCCGGAAAATCTGTTTTCACCAACTGCAATCTGGGGGCAGAGAAAAATGACGACGTCCCTTTTTCTGTCAGGGATTGGAGTTCACGCAGATTGGGCTTATTGACAATGCCCGATTCCTTTGCCTGAAGAGCGACGCCTATTGCGCCAACAGAGGTAAAGTGCCTGGGAACTATCAGATCGGGAAAATGAGACCTGAAGGCATTTACCTGTAGCTGGTTGAGCGCCAAACCGCCGATAAACACTATAGGCTTTGGCAATATTCGATTAGAAACAATAGTGCTTAAGTAGTTGGATGCATTCCCAATGTGCAACCCGGCAATGATATCTTCAAGCTTTTCTCCCTTATTCTGGAGGTGGATCATGTCTGACTTGGTAAAGACAGTGCAACGGCAGGCTACCCTGGCAGGCTTCCTGCTGCTTAGACCCAACTTGATAAAATCCTGCAGGATCTTATTAATATGAGTCTCGGACATATCTATTTCTTTTCCATACATGGATGATGCCAGCCTTTCTGCCTGCTGGTCAATGAATGAGCCGGTACCGGAGGCACAGGGGGTGTTTGTATTGAAGTCATCCAGTTCCCACTTGCCGCCATGATTGTTGAGGATAAATAAGGCGGTATCCTGCCCACCCATACTTATAATAGTCCTTACATCGGGCTCCAAAAACACGGAGCCAAGAATTTGAGAAATAGATTCAAACTCATAAAATCCGCCTATTCTTTCACTTATTATTCTTCCGTAATTCCCGGTAAAGGCCAGCGCCCTTATTTTTTCCGAGCTAAAACGCTCATATAATTCCGTCAGGATCTCAACAACAGATTTTTCCACCCTGCCGAAATGTCTTTTATAAGGATACTCAAGAATCAATTCCCTATTGTTGTCAATTACAACAGCGTTTACACTCACAGAACCTGCATCGATGCCGATATAATAATTTTTCATACGCTATCCCTCTTTTATCTTCTTCCTAAAAGCTTGGGCGCTTCCCCCGAGTTGGAATATCTGACCGGCTCCTTTTACCAAAAGTCCAGGTTTTAGGCTAAGGCGAATCTGTTATCTCGGAAGGCCTTTTTTGTCAAATCGTATCAGTTTAGATTTGTGAAAATATTATTGCGGATAGGCCTGTCCGCTCCATATGTCTGTTTTTTAAAAGAGCTAAAGTGTTACGTCAAATCTAATCGTCTTTGTCCTCAGCCAGACAGGTCTGCTCTGTCAAGGCTGCGATACTGAATCGCTTCTGAGATGTGATGGACCTCGATGTCAGCCGCTTCTTCAAGATCTGCAATAGTTCTTCCTATCTTAAGTATACGGCTGAAGGCACGAGCAGAAAGCCCGAGTTTATCGATAGCGGCTTCAAGAAGGCTATGTGCCTCACGATCTGTGGAACAATATTTTTTGATCTGCCGGTTGTTCATCTGGGCATTGCAGTGAATCTTAGTCCGTTTGAGCCTTTCAGACTGAATGGCGCGGGCCCGATTGACCCTCTCTCTAATGGCTGCAGATGTCTCGCTTTCGTCTTTACTGGCCAGCTCCTTATAGGGGACGGCAGGCACCTCCACGTGGATATCTATACGATCCAGGAGAGGGCCGGATACCTTTGACCGATACTTCTGAATCCTCCCATAAGTGCATGTGCATTCATGATTGGGATCAGAAAAATATCCGCACGGGCAGGGATTCATTGCAGCTACAAGCATAAAACTGGCCGGGTAGGTAATGCTCGTAAGGGCTCTGGCAATAGTTACAGAGCCGTCTTCCATGGGTTGACGCAAGACCTCAAGCACATTTTTCTTGAACTCGGGAAGCTCATCGAGAAAAAGTACCCCGTTTGTGGCAAGGCTAACCTCGCCGGGGCGCGGAATGTGGCCCCCGCCTATGAGACCTGCATCTGATATAGTATGGTGGGGGGAACGAAAGGGGCGCCTTGTAATCAAGGCCTGGTCATTGTTGAGCATTCCGACCACGCTATATACCTTTGTCGTCTCAACGGCTTCTTCAAAGCTGATAGGAGGCAAGATAGTCCGAAGTCGCTTGGCCAGCATCGTCTTGCCGGCACCAGGCGGGCCTATCATAATAACGTTATGTCCTCCTGCTGCGGCTACTTCCAGGGCACGTTTGACATGTTCCTGTCCTTTTACCTCACAAAAGTCGATGTCATCAGATGCTGTTTTTTCGAAAATACTTTTAATATCGATTGATTCCGGCTGTATGGCCCTGAGACCACACAAAAACTCCACAAGCTCGGACAGAGTTGAGATCGGAAGGGCGTCTATTCCTTTTACTACAGCCGCTTCTCGGGCATTGCCTTTGGGCACTATGACGCCACGAAGCCCTGAATTTTCAGCCAACAATGCGATAGGGAGTGTCCCCTTTACCCGCTTGATGCGCCCGTCAAGAGAAAGCTCACCCAAGATGAGATATTCAGAAACGATATCCTGCGGAACAACACCCATGGCAACCAAGATGCCAATGGCTATGGGGAGATCGAAACCGGTTCCTTCTTTCTTGATATCTGCCGGTGCCAGGTTAACAGTGATGCGATCGTCGGGAAACCTGTAACCAGAATTCTTGATAGCTGATTTTACCCGATCTTTGCTTTCCTTAACAGCAGTCTCCGGAAGGCCCACTGTCTGAAAACTCGGCAGGCCACGCCTGATGTCAACCTCCACCTCAACAACATAAGCGTCAACACCAAGAACCGCGCTGCTTAGAACGTTAGCAAGCAAGATACCCCCGCTTAAATTGCAGTGAGCTAAGGTGCCTAAAGGTCTTTATGGGCTCTTGCCTAACTCACTTTCCCTTTGCCTGAAACGTATCGATAACCGCTCAAAGGCACTTTGTTTGAGCATGCGGAAATTTATCAGAGGATCTTGCCAAATGCAAGAAGTTTGTGATTCTATTAATCTAACGAATCGGATATAAACGGGCCGTTGCCCAAACAAAAATTCCTTTGAGCGGTCATTAAAACGCTTTTTGCTAACAAATCTTGGCGAAGCGGAAGATCAGCGATGTCAACTGTTTGAGCCCGGAGGGCGAGTATTGACATCGCCTGTAGCAAGCCTTAGATTTGTCAAAAAACGTTTTAGACCAAGCGAAAAGGGATTTGGGCAACAGGCCGTAAAGACATAAATGCGACGAGGGGGCGCGATCTTGTTGCAAAAGTAACACAATCTGGTGCCATAAAGTGTCTTTTTCTACACACGTTCCAGTACGGTAAGGGAGGGGTTATTTAGAATAGATTTGATCAATACTCCGGGTATCCCTATATTTTTCAGGTGCTTATATGTCATTTCAATTAATTCGGGAGACTTTTATATCTGGCATGGTTTGTGCGAAACATAGATACCCAAATTTGTATCACTTTAGCGCTTTCAAAAATAGACACCACAATGAGCATGCGATGATGTTTTCAAAAGCCTATATTGTTACAATATATTCAAACATCTAAACTGATACGGAGCTTTATTTTTCACTTATGCGTAAAAGGGGGCTCACATGCATGGCTATCAGCGCACATTAAGAAAGGATGTTAAGTGTACCGGCATCGGACTCCACTCGGGCAAGCAAGTAACCTTGACCATCAAGCCCGCACCTGTGAACCATGGCATTAAATTCGTCCGTGTTGATCTCCCGCACAAACCTGTGATTTGTGCACATTTCCGGAACGTAATTGACACAAGCCTTGCAACTACTCTCGGAATGGACGGAGTGATTGTGTCAACTATAGAACACCTGATGGCGACTTTTGCCGGCCTGAAAATAGATAACGCCCTGATAGAAATGGATGCCTATGAAGCCCCCATAATGGACGGTAGCGCTGAACCTTTCACGTCTATGATAAAAAAGGCTGGAATCAAGACCCAGCCTAAGAAGCGATACATGATTGTCGTCAAGGAACCGATCAAGATGATCGAAGAGGATAAAGAAGTAGGGCTTTATCCGTCAGACACCCTTAAAATTACCTATACTATACGCTTTGACCATCCCCTGGTAAAGGAACAGTCCTATTCCATCTCCCTTGTGGATGGACTTTTTGAAAAGGAAATCAGCCCTGCCAGGACCTTCGGATTCCTGGACGAGGTTGACTATTTGAAGCGGAACGGATTTGCCAGAGGAGGGTCCCTGGAAAATGCGGTAGTCATTGACAAGGACAGAGTATTGAACCCCGAAGGGCTTCGTTATTCAAACGAGTTTGTGCGCCACAAGATACTCGACTGCATTGGAGACCTCTCCCTTTTGGCCATGCCTCTTATAGGACATATTGTAGCTGTCAAATCGGGCCACGCCCTCAACCACGCCCTATTGAAAAAATTCATGCAACAAAAATCCTGCTGGGAAACTGCAGAGGCTTAGCTTCTTTCACATCAAGTTCCCGCCCCTCAGGCTGCTAAATCCCTTGCAATTTATGATCTCGTTGGTTATCCTTCCTCAAGGCTACCGGTCTACCGGACCCATTGCCAAGGTGAAATCTCCAATGAGGAAAACTATTTTTGCAGTTACCCTTTGTGTTTGGTTTTTTGCCTCCGGGCTCGCCTGGGGTCATGATGCCAGGATTAGCAATGTCATTGTGACGAATACGAGGGATGATCTCATCTTGTACTTCAAGGTAGAAGGATGTTTTACGAAAGACCTGGAACAGGCCATCTTAAACGGTGTTCCTACAACCTTCACTTTTTTGATATCTCTCGATCAGGTACGAAATTTCTGGAAAGACAAAAATCTTGCCAGTCTCCAGATCCACCATACCGTTAAGTATAATAGCATGAAAAATGAGTTTCTCATTACCTGCAGCGAGAACACCGACAGACAAATTGTAGTGCATTCTTTGTCTGATGCCAAAAGCATTATGGCAGAGGTAGAAAATCTGAGGATTGCCAAGCTTGAAAGCCTCAAAAAAAACCATCGCTACCAGGTCAGGATAAAGGCCGAATTGAGCAAAATCACATTACCTTTCAATCTTCACTACGTGTTTCGCTTCTTTCTGTTTCTGTGGGACTTTGAAACAGACTGGTACACAACCGATTTCATGTATTGATTCCGGATTCTCATGTCTCAAATCTCTGAACAAGAAGCCAGACGCAGAAAGCGTGAATGGATCATCATCTTGAGCCTCGTGGTCTTGGTGGCCATTGTTACCTACATAGAAACCAGGGTCGTCAAATTTGGCGCAGGGCTGCCAGTTTCCAATACGGTCATCACATTTATTCTTATCAACATCAACATGCTCGTGGTTCTGTTGTTGATCCTTCTGGTATTCAGAAATATAGCCAAACTCCTTTATGACCGCAAACGGAAGGTGATGGGGGCCAAGCTACGCACAAAGCTTGTAGTGGCCTTCTGTAGCCTTGCTCTGATACCCACCATCGTTCTGTTTTTCTTTTCAGTACAGTTTATGACCTCCAGCGTGGCCTTCTGGTTCAATGTTCCAGTAGAACAGTCTTTGAAAAAATCCTTAGAACTTGGCAAGCAGGTTTATACACATATTGAAAACAACAACCGCTTCTTTCTCGAGCGAATTGCCTATCAGGTGGCACGAAGAAACCTGCTGGAGCAGAAAAATAGAAAGGCCCTCAGCCACTACATCAAGGTCGTGCAAAATGCGTTCAATTTACAGGCCGTTGAGGTCTACTCCGTCTACTCTGAGCGACTGGCCGTGGCAATGGACACAAGCCTGGAAGGTGTCTCTTTTGAACCTGTATCCTCAGATGCCATCCAGAAGGAATTACATGAAGGCAGATTTTTAACCCTTACGGGCCTCCTTCCACGAGGAGAGATGGTTCGAACCCTCGGCTGCATTCCTATCAACGCAGGTCCAGATAAAGCCCTGGGCGTCATCGCGGTAACTACGGTCATCCCCCAAGGCCTTTCAGAAAACATGGCGGCGATTTCTCGAGGCTTTGATCAGTACCAGCAAATCAAGATGGTAAAAAAACCTATCCAGCTCAGCCACTTACTTACCCTGTCCATTGTGGCTCTTCTGATTATATTCTGCGCTACATGGTTTGGGTTTTACATGTCAAAAACACTGACAACTCCTATTCTGGAGCTTGCCGAGGGAACACGTCGCGTTGCAGAGGGGGATCTCAACTTTACAATAGGGATGGTTGCCGATGACGAAATGGGCACTCTTGTGAATGCATTTAATAAAATGACCCGGGACCTGAGATCCGGCAAACAACAGCTTGAACTCTCCGCACGTGAGCTTAAGGAAAGAAACCTTGAGATTGAACAGAGGCGGCTCTATATGGAAACTGTCTTACAGAACGTTTCTGCAGGCGTTGTCTCTATTGATGCTGGCGGGTTTTTCACTACTATCAACAAGTCAGCAGAAACAATGCTCAACTTGGACGGCAAGGAGATATTGGGCAAGAGCTACAAGAAGCTTCTCGCCCCTGATCATTTGGCACTGGCCAGAAATCTGCTGGAAGAACTTGAAACCAGCCCAAGAAATTCTGTAGAAAAGACTGTCAGGATTACTCTTGACCAGACGCCTCGCACTTTCATAGTTCATGTTACGGCACTGAAGGACGAAAAGGATTCATACATGGGCACCGTGGTTGTTTTTGACGATCTAACAGAGATTGAGAAAGGCCAGAGGATGGCGGCCTGGCGCGAAGTAGCAAGACGCATAGCCCACGAGGTAAAAAACCCACTTACTCCTATCAAGCTTTCAGCTCAGAGACTCAGAAGGAGATACGAAAATCAGATTCAGGGGGATAATTCGGTTTTTCTTGAGTGTACACAGACCATTATTAATCAGGTAGATCAAATAAAAAACCTTGTAGACGAGTTTTCCTCCTTTGCCCGCCTCCCTGCGCTAAATCCTCAGCCGTCAGACCTGCCGGAGATTATCGAAGATGCTGTGGCACTTTATCGGGAGGCCCACCCGCATATTGTCTTCAACGTGGAGGTAAGCCCGGATATTCCTCAACTCAATCTGGATCGGGCACAGATAAAGCGCGTGATGCTTAACCTGATTGACAATGCTATTGCAGCTATGGATGGACAGGGGACAATTTCCATTCAATTGACCTTTGATCCCATTCTCAAGTTTGTTAGAATTGAGGTCATAGACACCGGGACCGGGATATCGCCGGAAGAAAAGGTTCATCTCTTCGAACCTTATTTTTCCACCAAGAAAAGTGGCATGGGACTCGGGCTATCGATTGTAAGCACAATCATTGAGGATCACAATGGTTTTGTACGCGTGCAGGACAATGATCCCAAAGGAACTAAATTTATAATAGAATTGCCCGCATAAAAGATGTTGTCCGTTGACCGATACCTAACGGCCAATCGCTGATAGCCAAGTGTCAGTTAAACCACCAAGGCACCAGGGCATAAAGGAAAGATATAATTTTCAAAAACCTCATGTGAAAGACAGGCAATCATTGCTTAGAAATTCCACATATTCCTTTATAGTGTGTATAAGAAATAAAGAATTATTCTGGGAACTTAGTGTCTTTGGGGCTTCGTGGCTGAACTATTATTTAACCAACAACCACGGTGGACGGATAACGCCCTGGAAGGAGTCAAGTCAATGTTTCCCACCATATTGATTGTAGATGATGACCCTCCGATAGTGCAGTCTCTTGGCGGAATCCTTTCCGATGAGGGATTTGTGATCCTAACAGCTTCCAACGGATACGAAGCACTGAAAGTTATAGATGAGGAGTCTCCAGACCTGGTCCTTCTCGATATCTGGATGCCGGGTATGGATGGAATAGAAACCCTCCGGGAAATTAAGAGGTCATACCCTTTTCTCCAGGTAGTGATTATTTCAGGGCATGGAACTATTGAAACAGCTGTTAAGGCAACCAAGCTTGGAGCGTATGATTTTATCGAAAAACCGCTTTCTATCGAAAAAGTCGTTGTCACCATCAATAATGCCCTCAACTTCCGGCGACTGGAAGAAGAAAACCGCTTTCTGCGGAAAAAAACGCTTGAAAAACACTCTATTACAGGCAACAGCCCTCCCATCCAGCTTTTGAAGAAGCAGGTCGCCATCGCTGCGCCCACCGATGCCTGGATACTGATTACAGGTGAGAACGGAACCGGAAAAGAGCTGGTAGCACGCACCATCCACCAGATGAGCAAGAGAGCTGACAAACCCTTGATCGATGTCAATTGCGCTGCCATACCTGACGAACTAATAGAGAGTGAACTCTTCGGTCACGAAAAGGGGGCATTTACCGGAGCCACTGCCAAGAAGCGGGGCAAGTTTGAATTGGCGGATAAAGGGACAATATTTCTGGACGAGATTGGAGACATGAGCCTCAAGACCCAGGCAAAGATATTGCGGATCCTGCAGGAGCAAAAATTCGAGAGGGTTGGCGGTACCCGGACCTTGAGTGTGGATGTACGGGTGTTGGCTGCAAGCAACAAAGACCTCGAAAAAGAAATCGAAAAGGGGACGTTTCGAGACGATTTATACTATCGCTTGAATGTCATTCCTATCGAAACCCCTCCCTTGCGCCACCGCACTGAGGATATACCGCTGCTGGTAGAAACGTTTCTCAAAGAATTTGCGGAAGAAGGCCACAGCCGTCAGAAGACTATTACACCTGGGGCTATCGAACTTCTGAAGGCCTATCCGTGGCCGGGCAATGTCCGGGAGCTAAAGAACCTCATAGAGCGCCTGGCTATCATGACGGAATCCGACGTTATCGATGAAGATGATATTCCCCCATCCTACAGGCGTTCTAATAGGAGTAGGAGCCAGGGGGAAGAAATCGGTTTTTTTAATGCAGCTTCTTTCAAAGAAGCAAAGAAGGAATTTGAAAAGACCTACATCCTCAGAAAGCTCTCCGAAAATGACAACAGTATTTCTCAAGCCGCCGAGTCCATGGGAATTGAAAGAAGCCACCTGTACAAGAAGATAAAATCTCTGGGCATCAAGTTGTGAGCAGCAGTTCAGCGGCGGAATAATTATGAGGATTATCGCGGGTGAGTTTAAGGGGAAAAAGCTTTTCCCCATAAGAGGCCTCTCAATTCGTCCTACCACAGATTACCTGAGAGAATCTATCTTCAACATCCTTGGAGATCGCATCAAAGATCGGGTTGTCCTCGACCTGTTTGCCGGAACCGGCAGTCTCGGGATAGAAGCCTTAAGCCGTGGTGCTGCCTCCGCGGTATTCATTGACAGATATTTGCCCGCGGTCAGAACAATTGAGCGAAACATTTCTGCCTGCTCACTCGAGAAACGATGCACTGTCCTGAGAATGGATATACTGGGGGGGCTGAACCTTCTGCGATCGATTTCCCCTCCCTTCGACCTCGTGTTTATTGATCCTCCTTACAAACAGGCCTTAGTAGTGCCCACGTTAAAGTTATTGCATCGCGCTCGGTGCCTCCTCAGAGGTGCTACAATTGTGGTCGAGCACAGCGTGCGTGAAAGTCTTGCAGAAAAGATAGCCGCATTCAGCCTGATTGATCAGAGGCAATACCGGAAAACCCTTGTTTCTTTTTATGAATATGTGATATGAAAAACATCGCGAAGCTTGCCTTAAACCGATCGGTTGAGCAACGGGCAATTCATGACTCGAGGCAAAGCGATACCATACCGCCAAATGGATGTCGCGGAATTTCTGCAACCTATTGACATTACAAGGTTTCTTGAGACCCTATTTTTTTGTCTCGCGAACGGAATAACGGAATGATGAAATGATGGAATATTGAGTTTTGCGAGATTTTGCGAGTCTGTAATAATGCTATGTTGGTAAAAATCAAACAAAAACTTAGGAAATGGGGTATTTACCGATCAACCCATTATTCCAACATTCCAGTATTCCAATATTCAAATATTCGTATCAGTTTAGATTTTTGAAAATATTATTGCGGATGGCCTGTCCGCTCCGTATGTCTGTTTTTTAAAAGAGCTAAGGTGTTACAAATATTCAAATTGTGAGCCAAGCGAACTAAGTCCTGGAGTGTGAGATGGGTGCTTTGAAGAAGAAAAAGATTGCCGTTTATCCGGGGTCTTTCGATCCAGTAACCAATGGACACTGTGATATTGTATGGCGAGGGCTCAGGCTCTTTGATGGAGTCATCGTAGCAGTGGCAAGGAATGGAAGCAAGAACCCGCTCTTTACGGTTGAGGAGCGCCTCGAAATGTTAAGGGAAACCTTCAAAGACACACCAGGTGTTGAGGTCGATAGCTTTGACGGACTTTTAGTCAACTATGTTGCCAATCGCGGTGCGGACGCCATTTTGCGTGGTCTTCGAGCAGTATCGGACTTCGAATATGAATTTCAGATGGCCTTAATGAATAGGAAACTCAACAAAAATATACAAACTGTTTTTCTCATGACGGGATTGCGGTGGATATTTATCAGCTCTTCCATTATCAAGGAGGCCGCTCAGTTCGGAGGCCAAACCCGCGGCATGGTCCCTGACATCGTTTGCGAAAAATTAAAGGAAAAATTCAGCAAGAGCAGCAGTGGTGTTTAATCAGGTTTCCAATAAGGGTGGAGACCCTGAGTTTGTCTTACACGTCTTCCCGAATACTTATCCCGATTGATGCTAAAGAAAGCACTTGATTGCCACAAAACCGAGCACCAATAATATGACAAATGCTACCGCAAGTGTATTGAAATACCTTTCAATAAAACTTTCGATCTTTGGACCAAAGAGGCAGATCAAACCGCCTACAAGGAAAAAGCGAGCCGATCTTGAAGCGGCTGATGCGATCAGAAAAATCGGAAAATCGATCCGGAAGGCGCCTGCTGAAATAGTAAAGACCTTGTATGGAATCGGGGTAAAACCTGCAATACCAACTGCCCAGGCATCGTAAAGAGAGTAGAGCTGACGGATAGACTCGTACTTAGGCGTTAGCCCATAAAATTTGATAATGCCGTCGCCTACGACCTCCATAAATTGCAGCCCAATAAGATACCCGAAACAACCACCCAGGATCGAACCAACAGAACAAACAAGGGCATATCTGATCGATTTCTTAGGCAGGGCAACCCCAAGGGCAATCAGAAGAACATCGGGCGGCACCGGGAAGAAAGAGGACTCGGAAAAGGCCAGAATGAACAGTGCCCACGTTGCATACGGTGTTTTTGCCCATTGCAAAACCCAACCATGTAACTTATTCAATCTTCCTGCCAACCTTGCTTCCCAATCAGCTTCACAAACCTGCAGCCGCCCAGGTTGATCTCGCGGAGACCGTCTTTTTGCCTGATGATCTTAAGCAGGGTTTGTGAAAAGTGACCCCCCACCGGAATGACCAGGCGCCCCCCTGTCCTTAGCTGGTCTACCAGGGCCCTTGGCACCTCCGGAGCTCCGGCTGTAACAATTATCGCATCAAAAGGGCTTTCCTCCGGCCAGCCAAGCGTTCCGTCCGAACACCTGGCGACAACATTGTGGTAGTGCAGCCGGTCAAGGGTTTTTCGTGCCGTAATGAAGAGCGATCGGATGCGCTCAATGGTATATACACGATAGGCCAGTTCAGCCAGTATGGCAGCCTGATAGCCGCAACCGGTTCCGATCTCGAGCACGCGATCGTCTTTGGTCAGTTCAAGGGCTTGGGTCATCTCTGCTACAATATAGGGCTGAGAAATGGTTTGGCCTTCACCAATCGGCAGTGGGAAATCGCCATATGCCTGGTCCTGAAAGGCCTCACTTACAAAAAGGTGACGGGGGACTTTTCGCATCGCCGCAAGTACTCTCTGATCATTGATACCGCGAGCCTCTATCTGCGTGCTTACCATCCTTTCCCGCAGTCGCCTGAACTTCATACTGTCCTATTCAAATCCCTGGTATACTACACGGTCTGGTTTCCGCTTCGGGGCGCGGGGGGATTCATCCGGATATCCGATGGGAATAATTGCCACCAATGTCTTGTCACGAATATCTAAGAATTCATTGATCTGGTCGGCTACATGCACCGGGCCTGTCATCCAACAGGTGCCCAATCCCTCAGCATGGGCTGCCAGCAAGAGATTCTGAATGGCTGCAGCTACTGTCTGAATGCTCGTCTCCTCTCTCTCTCTGGTCGGCTCAAAGTAGGCGAGGATAATTACTGGTGCTCCGCCAAGCCGGGCAAAGAACTTCTTGGTAAACTCAACTACGGGAGGCTTTTCAGCAAAAACATCCTTAAGAACAGGCTCAATGTAGCTATAGCCCTTGCTCGCTATTTCAACAAGTGCATCCTTTCGCTCACCGGTAACAACCACAAAATACCAGTTTTGCAGGTTCATGCCGGAGGGAGCCCAGAGGGCAATCTCAAAAATCTTCTCAAGGATTTCCTTCGGCACACGATTTGGTTTAAACCTGCGGATACTTCTTCGCCCTCTGATCGCTTCGTACAGATCCATCGGCAGCTCCTTTCAGCAAGATTGGAAATTATGTATCGTTTTGGCCCTTTCAAAAAACAGAGATAAGGAACGGACAGGCCATCATCCAGGTTTCAGGTTTCAATCTTCGCTTTGCTGATACCTGACACCTGAAACCTGATACGGTTCTTCTTTACGCTCAGTTACCTGCCTGACGGCAGGCACGTGCTCGAATTCGATGCGGTCTGCAAATTGTGTATTTTTCGGAAGAGCGAAGCTCCTCCCAATAGTCGAAACCCTGAACCGTGAACCTGATAACCTGGACAGGTGCGGATGTTTTTTCAAACAGCTAAAACCTGATGAAATGTTGTAACACTTTAGCTCTTTTAAAAAACAGGCATACGGAATAACATTTTCAAAAATCTAAACTGATACGAAATGTTTATCAGAACAAGAGGTTGTGGTCAAGGGAAAGAGCCGGTTGCGGTTTACACCCACTTAGTGTTATCATTCCAG
>Ga0164318_10002468_pt1 | contig 17191 bp, 13 predicted proteins | sample GuaBasSedimGuay9_FD_113734 | JGI IMG/M metagenome (GOLD analysis project Ga0164318, IMG submission 113734) | Subseafloor sediment microbial communities from Guaymas Basin, Gulf of California, Mexico - Guay9, Core 4571-4, 0-3 cm | ecosystem: Environmental > Aquatic > Marine > Hydrothermal vents...
TACTAAATTAAATTTATTGTTATGATAGTGTTTTGTACACCATACCAAGTAGGTAGGAAGACAAAATGGCAAGGTTACTATTTGGCATAAATCCAATCGGGTTGGGTCATGCTGCTAGGAGCGTTGCAATTGCAACTGAGTTACGAAAAAAAGGACATGAGATTACATTTTTAAGCGGAGGAAATATACCAATCAAATTTATTTTAAAACATGGTTTTCTTGTATATGATATCCTTTCTTTTCCAGAATTTACTGTTAATGAGAAAGGTGTACTTATTAATACAACGATTTGGATGATAAAATATATTTTAGCTTATAAACGAGCAAAGAAACGTATACTTTCCGAGGTTCCTATAGAGGATTATGATGTTATAATTGTAGATGAGGAGTTCGCAGCAGCGTCTGCTGCAAAATTTCGAGATACACCATATATTATAATTTCAGATATAATAAGATCCCACTTTGCGCAAAATCCAATTTCTAGGGCCATTGAACGTAGAACCAACGAGTGGTTTTATGAGTTCTTTAGAGAGGCTCCTCTTTCGATTATACCAGAGGATGAAGGGGATTTTGAAGGGCCCAACATAAATTATACTGGACCTTTTGTGAGAAAAATCGAAATATCACGTGAAACACTACGCTCAAAATGGGGTTTCGACAACAAGACAATTCTTCTCACTGCTGGTGGTTCTAGTATTGGCAAGTTTCTATTTAAAAGAGTAATTAAAACATTTATTGAAATATATGACGAATTTGAAAAACCAACCGATTTAATTATTGCAGCACCAACAAGCGTTAGTGTGCCAGAACATGACCATATAAAGTATCTAGGATTTGTCCGTGACTTACATGAGGTCATATACTCGAGTGATCTAGTAATAACTTTAGCAGGAAAAACAACAATTGATGAATGTATGATATACGGCACTCCATTTATTGCCATTCCAATTAAAAATCACTTTGAACAAGAACGTAATGCTGCGCGTGTTGGTTACTCATATGAAGACTTATACAGGTTGAATGATTTAATTCTTGAAAAAATAGCACTTGAAAGGCAAGAACAGAAGAAAAATAATTTAGGTAAGGTAGTTTCCCTTATTGATAAATTTATCAACGAGATTGTTCAATAAAGTTCTAAATTTTTTGGTTGTGGTATCAATGAAAGTTCTTCTTACTGGATTTGATATCTTCAAAAAAGAAAAGAAAAACCCCTCTTGGGAAGCAATTAAAGACATGGAAGATATTTATTTTGAAGGAACTGAGATTGTAACAAGAAAGTTGCCTGTAGAGTTCAAGAAAGCAATAGAAATTGTTTCAGATTTACTTTTAGGAATAAAACCAGATTTTTACATAGCATTTGGTCTTGCTGGAGGTCGCACAACAATAACAGTAGAACGTGTGGCAATCAATATAATGGATTCAAAAGCACCAGATAACTCAGGATATACCCCAGATGATGAGCCAATATTTGAAGATGGCCCAACCGCATATTTTTCGACAGTTCCAATTAAAAAAATTATAACAAACCTTCATAACGAAGGAATTCCAGCACTCATTTCAAATAGTGCAGGAACTTATGTTTGCAATACCGTTTTTTACACTGGATTGTATATTAGTGAGAAATATGAACTACCGACCAGAGTTGGCTTCGTTCACCTCCCATATCAATCAGACCAAGTGCTTGATAAAAACGTTCCTAGCTATCCTATAGAATTCATTAAAAAGGCAATCAAAGTTGTTATTAAATCACTCATAAGCGAATATAATGAGCAAAACCAACAAAAATAAAGAAGAAAAAAGTTGTTCATGTGAAAAATACATCTATTTGGCGTTCTATAACTTTTCTCTCTCTGTAATCTGGCAATAATATTGGTGCTCTTCTATCTGTCACAATACCTGCTTCTTTTAACCATTGCTCATATCGGTATACATGGTCTAATGATAGTTTCCCAATCTTTGCTTTCTTTGCATATTTAGCCGCATAGATACCAGCGCGTTTTCCAAAGACAAGATAATCCAAAATTGAATTACCCATCAATCTATTCTTGCCGTGAACACCACCTTCCACTTCGCCAGCTGCAAAAAGCCCTTTTATGTCAGTTTCAGCATATTTATTAATAACAACACCACCGTTCTGATAGTGCAATGTTGGGAAAACAAGAATAGGATCTTCAGTCATATCAATACCGAATCGCCTATACATACGGTACATTGCAGCAAGGTTCTTTTGTATAGCACCTTCCCCTTGAATTAATTCAATCATAGGAGAATCAAGCCATATACCACGCATTCCTGTAGGTGTTATAACACAGTTATTTCGTTCATAGCACTCTCGAATAAAAGCAGCAGCCTCGATATCGCGTGGTTCTAGTGGATAAACAAACTGTTCACCATGTTTGTTAACTGGCTGAGCACCCATGCCTCTAACTTTCTCAGTAATTAATAAACCAACAATTTGTTCTGGATAAGCAGCACCAGTTGGGTGATATTGAACGGCGTCCATGTCTCTAAGACGCGCACCAACATGATAAGCAAGTATTAATCCGTCACCAGTTGCACCATAGTGATTCGTCGTTGGAAAGCCTTGAATATGTAGTCTACCGTAACCACCAGTTGCCAAGATAGTTGCCTTGGCTCTAGCTATATAATATTCACGATTTTCCATATTATACAAAACGGCTCCAGCACACTTACCTTCATCATCAAGAATTAACTCTACAGCAGCCGTAAACTCAAGAAGTGGTATCTGTCTATTTCTGAATTCGTCTCGTATAACACGTACAATTTCCATACCCGTATAATCTTTCGCAGAATGCATTCTATTCCTAGATGTTCCCCCACCTGGCCGTTCGATAAAGTTTCCATTTTCATCTTTATCGAACATTACACCTAGATCCTCAAGCCACTTAATCATGAATGGCCCTTCTGTAACTAAAGTTTTCACCAGCTCAGGATCATTAGTGAAATGACCACCTCCAAGAACATCAAGGTAGTGAATTACTGGACTATCTTCAGGTCTATCTGCAGCTTGTACTCCGCCTTGTGACATAATTGAGTTTGAATCTCCATGTCTCAATTTTGTTACTAGAAGGATATCTTCAGTATCAATTCCACTGTCATTTGCCCATAGAGCTGCAACAGTACCTGCGCCTCCACCACCGATTATCAAAATGTCCACATCAAAATCAACATTGCTTAAATCTATATCTCTCGGATCTACAAAAGGATGAGCTTCAATGAGATCTGCAAGTTCATTCGGCATTAAATCTCCTTTATTTGGACCTATTTTTACAGGGCGCTTTGTACCCTCTCTATAATCTGGATGAAATTTATGTAATACCTCTTCAGCTTCTTCTAAAGACATACGGCGATATACTTCTTTCAATCTTCGCTGGCGAGTCTTAGCAACAAGCTCAATTGACTCACGCATATATTCTGGATAACCTCGGATGAGCTTCAACATGCTAATCACCTCAATCTTCACCTTCAGTAACATCTTTTTTAGACGTTTGCCCTCTGCCCTCAATGTCTCGATTTTCATAGAGCTCTTTTAATTTCTCTAATGGCATTTTCATCAATTTATTTAGTTCTTCCTCAAATTTACCCTCTTCAATCTCTTTTAGTCTAATTGGAAGATATGGAGACTTGGGTTGAATGTACTTACCATATATTCGCCGTGCGAGTTGAGCAACGTGGTAATGAACAATTTCAGCTGGGCACCTCACAGCACACAGACCACATTGTATACAATCAAATGATAACTCTGCGACTTTTTCATAATCTCCTCTCAATGCAGCTTGTATATAGAGCATAACATCTAACTCTTGAGGACATGCCTTTGTACAAGTATTACATGAAACACACCTGGCAATTTCAGGATAATGTTGAACAAGTGTCATACTAGTGGGCTTAATTTTATTTAGGTCATATATTGCCTTATTTGCGGGAACAAACGGAATCTGCGCTAAGTACATTCCGTCCTCGACTGTTGTTTGACATGCGAGAGCAGTATATAGTTTATAATCACCTGCTTTTCGAAATACAGTGGCACATGCGCCACAAAAACCGGCCCTACATCCAGCGCCACGTATGAACCGATATCCTGCATACTCCATAGCTTTCATAATAGTAAGCCCAGCAGGCACTTTGTACGGTTTTCCCATAATATAAATTGTTACCATTGCTTTCGGTATCTTTTTTTCAGTAACTTCCTTTTTTTCAATAACTTTTTGTTCGGTTGTCACTCTTCACCACGTCCTACTATTTTTTCTAACTCTACCTCCTTAAATGTTGTCAACGGTAAGGGTTCTTCTAACTCTCGGCCGGGTTCATACTCGAATACCAATTGTACATTACATCCAACTAACTTAAATAACTTTAGAAGTGGAATATTCACAGGGCATGCTTGTTCACATAGTCCACAGCCGGTACATGAAGTGGCCATATGAGTTAATCGGCCGAGATGGAATAATATTTTACCATTAGAAACAGAAAATACACCTCTATTATCTGCCCACAGCTCATATTTTCTAGATGTATACTCAAATGTGGGGGATTCGAAAAAGTATTCCTTACAGAAGCAAATAGAACAAGCTTTCATGCAATTATGACAATTAATACGCGACGAAAACAGTTTTTTAAGTTCATCAATACTAGCTATTTCTTTCTGCGTTTCCTTGAAAAATGTATTTCTTGCCCCTAGACGTTTCTGAATTAATTCATTCACAAATGGTTCTCTCGACTCCAGAGTGCTTATTAATAACAGTCCAGTATTTTCCAATATCTGCTTACCAATATCAGTTTTCGCAGAAATAAAAACTGAATTTTTAAAATCAACATCAAGAATATGAACTTCTAAACTTGTGATATTACGTCCACGGTGACATATGAAAATACTGATTCTATGCATAACATCACGGGCTCTATATATTTCTAGAGCAAGTTTTTCTCTTTTAGAATTGGTCTGGGATCAACATAGTGATATTCAAATCCAAGATACTCCTCTCCTAATCCAAAGGCTAATGCCATAAGCTGAGTGAAATACATTACAGGCATTTGCTGAAATTCGGGATGTAATGCAAGAGTTTCTTTCTGCCTAAAATCAAGGTTATAATCACACAATGGGCAACTTAAAACTAAAACATCTCCACCACGAGATTTAGTAGAGGATATTATTTTATAGGTTCGCTCTGCAACAAGGTTCTTGTTGTCAACTGTATGATAGGCACCACAACATTCAATTTTAAATGGGTCATCTATTACGTCAGCACCTAGAGCTTTCAATAAATCATGCATTATTAGCGGGTTTTCTACATCATCAATTCCAATACCTTTAGGACGAACTAGTAAACAACCATAATAGGGAACAACTTTTAGGCCTTTAAGAGGCTTCTTCACATGTTTAGCAACCTCGTCAAAACCAATATCATTTTTGAGGATTTCAAGTAAGTGGTAAACAGTAACCTCAGCTCGATAATCTTCTTCCTCGTTCATAAAGAGATTAATTGTATTTAGTTTTTCACGATCTTCCTTTACTAATACATTTGCTCGCTTTAGCGTATTAAAACACATACTGCAAATAGTTACTACACGATCATAGCCCATTTCTTGCACGCGTATTAAATTCCGTATAGGTGCAATATGATGCATAACATCATCAGTTGACAGTGAGAAAACAGTACCACAACATGTCCAATTTGGTATTTCAATCATCTCTATACCCAATTCACGAGCTACTGCTAAGGTAGATATTTCAAAATTTTTAGCAGTTGTTTTTACAGTACAGCCAGGATAATAAGCAATCTTCAAAACACCACACCCCAAGATTGTAGTAATTAATTAATTATGATGAACATTTTCTTAAAGCGCTAACAATAGCAATTTGAGGCATATCTTCAAGGTCTTTTTGGTCAATTTTAGATGCATGTATACAAGCATTGTTCTTTCTCAATACAATTTGCCAGAGGACTTCCATGACCCGTGCAATGTCGATACCTTTAGGGCAACGGACAGTGCACATAAAGCAAGAAGAGCATACCCAGATTGTCTTAGATTTTAAAATTTCATCAGCTAATCCTAATTGAGCGTACCGTAAAACTTGATTTGGAAGAAGGTCCATTTCAGGCACCATAGGACATCCTGCAGAACATCGTCCGCATTGATAACAGGCCATAAAATTCTCGCCACTTATTTCTTCGGCTCGCTTTATTATTTCGTTACTCACTGGTTCTCTATAGACCATAGTTAACATAATCTCACCAGATAAAGTAATACTATAGTAAAGCCTCCAGCAGTACATAAAGATAGTAAATTGATAACCTTATAAGCTTTTATAAAGACATATAAGTTAGACTTGCTACAAAATGCCAAATAAAGATTATGATTTATTTGGTTATGATATTATTCGTTTAAAATTTATAGGAAAAAATGTAAAAAAATTAATCAAAAATAACGAAAAATGATTTTGTTTTAAGCAAAATGAGTAATTCTAAAAGATTTTTAAAAATTATAACAAGAAGAATTGAAAACAGTAAAGTTTTTTCATTAAACTTTCTATGGTATTGGCTAATGAGTTAATGTGATCTGCATTATCTGATTTTAAAGCTTTAAAACATACAATAGTATAGTAGCAAATACAACTATTATCATGAACAGTATCCTTAAAGTTGCCTCAGTATATAATAATTAATTTTACAATTGGATGTAATTTTCGGGATCCACTCTGGAGGATACTTTAACCAAAATGCAAGTATGGAACTTCATATATGCCTAGAAAGTCTCCACATTATTAAAATTGAAATAACAACAAAATAAGGTGTATATACCATAACGAGATTTATGCCTATGTTAGGCCAGCAATATACCCTGAAGAAAGAAAATATTTAATTGGATTTTCACTCTCATTTGTTGGTCTATTCGCACTTGGTGCGGCAATTGCTTATTGGGTTGTCCTTTCAACTACATTCCAAATCCTCTTAGTTTTTGTTTATAGAGCAGAAGCTAGCCCACTATTTTCTATTGACAATTTTTATGGCTTTGTTTTCTTTGGAATTATAGCTATTGGACTTGTTTTTACATTCCTAGTGGTTGTCGCACTTCTAACCCTAAGTGGTGCGCTTGATAAGGAAATCTTGGCGGAGAATAAAAGAAATGCAATCTTTTTGATATTTTTGACAACAGCGATTTTTGCACCAGATCCTACACTATTTTCCATGCTAATATTTGCACTCCCATTAACAGCACTTTATGAAGTTTCAGTATGGGTCGCCAGCAAATTAGAAATGAAAGAGGTATAGTTACCATGTAGAGTGCCTTATTCTGAGTTCTCCAATGAGCATTATTGAAAGACCGATAAGACCCATTACGAGACTAGGATATCGCCATAAAAACCATTGAATCTCGCTAGCAATATGATACGAATAATAATGTTCTAAGATATATCTTGGTATTTCAAATACAGAGAAATAAATAATAGCACCTTTTAAGATATTTTCACCTTTGTTAAAAATAGAATAATTATGCTCTAAGGTGTTCATCTTTGTTGAAATAGCACTATCATCTATATCAAGGCTATATGTTTTTACACGCGTACCATTTTTTAAAAGCCGTTCAATTAAGTTGTTTGCGAACGTTTTTGCTTTCTGTTTATCTACAAATTTAATTTCTATTATATATTTCATAACACGTTGTCTATATTTTCCAAGTGTAAATATAGTACCAACTATCCAGACTGCTAATAGAGCCACTGCATATGTAAGAATGATCAATAAAATTATTGCTATAACGATTAGTTCTTCTCCACCACCAGAACCAATATGTGGGATATCAAAACCCGATTTTGGTTTTGTCACTTTGTCTAGAGGACCTACTTTATTCCAATTTATTTTGCGTATTGTAACTTCTGCAGTAGGACCAATTTTGTACTCAACAGATCTCTTATCTTCTTTTATTTTTTCAGCCTTATAGTCACTAACATCTAATATTAACCGTTCAATTGTTGATCTATTTAAACCTTGGATAAATATTAATCCACTTTCTTGCTCTTTTTCAGACTCTTCATCATTAGACATTAATGAGTCGCCTTTCAGAGTTAAATATAAAAACAAATAATGATATCTTAGGTGTGTAATAAATCAAATCATGAGCAGTACCTAATATTGTTTTTTAACATTCTTACTTAAAAACATATATAAAAATCGGCATTAAGTCAAGAAAATAGTAGGAATTTGTTTGAATAATAAGAGTTTTGGTTTAATCGGTGACTACATGCAGATGTAAGGCATCAATTATATTTTTGTAACAAATGCATTATTTTTTCATTTTTAAATAAATATATGCTGTAAATTTGTTTTATTTTTTTCCAGATATATTTATATTTTTGCTTAAAAAATTAGAGTTTTATATACATTTGACCATGTTTTTTATTTTTATTGTTATAAATGTGGGTTGATGACATGCAAACAGCAAAGGTAGATTTACAAAAAGACACCCCTCTGAAATCAATATATACACGGCAAAGCATTGCTGCAAGGAGATTGTACTCACAAGACGTAGCTGAGATTCCAGAGTATATTAAAAAAATATTTTTTAAAACACTACCAGATGTTGTTGTACAACCAACTACAGTAGATGCCCTTATCCAAATAATAAAGGATGCTCGCAATAAGAACAAAATAGTGATTCCAAGAGGTTCTGCATCTTATGGCTTCGGTGGGATTATACCAGCAATGGGCGGAATAATAGTCGACTTGTCGCATCTCAATAAAATTATTGAATTTGATGAATTTAATGAAGTAATAATTGTTGAATCTGGGATTAAATGGTATCAGTTAGACATATATTTAAACGAGCGAGGTTATACCGTTAGGACACATCCATCGAGTTGGTTCTCAACTGTTGGTGGTTGGTTAGCAACAGGCGGCTATGGATTTTATAATTACAAATTTGGGCACTTTAGTGAGGATGTTGTGTTCATAGATGTTATTGACGCAGATGGCAAGATTGAACGAATTAGTCACGATGACAAACGCTTTAGGAATTATGTTGGAACCGAAGGTCAAATGGGGATTGTTGTTAGACTAGGGATTAAAGTTAGGAAACTGCCAAAGCGAGAATACATTAGTATGGCTTACTTTGACAGCATCCCAGAACTTTTAGATGCCCTTGAAAATATAGTCAATTCGAATGTAGCTTCCAAAATAACGAATATAATGATATATGATGCTCACAAAATGCACATAATGAACATCATTCGAGGAAAGAAGATTCTAACAGAAAAGAATGCATTAATAATAACAACAGAGTCTGACAACGATTTTAAAAATGTCAATCAAATACTCTCAGAGAATAATGGCCAGCTGTCATCAGAGTATGAAGCATTATATGTCTGGCACGAACGACTCTTTACTTTTAAACCCAAGCGAATTAAGACTGGCTATCTTGCAAGCGAACATATATTTCCTATTTCTAAGCTAAAGAATTATTTTGTGGCTCTTGAAAAAGTAAAGAGAAGATACAATCGAGAGTTTTCTGTTCAAGCATATCTTGTAAGTTCAAAAGAAGCTCTTGTTATTGTTTCATACCTTACAAACCCAAGAAGAAGAATTGCATCTATAATTGATTTTCTCTTAGTTGTTTATTTAACTAAACTTGGAATTAAGTATGGCGGAAAGCTTTATGGTATAGGTATTTGGAATAATGGATTAAAATTTCACAAATATTCAAAGGAAGAATTTAAGAAGCTATGGGAGTACAAACAGAAGATTGATCCAGATTATATATTCAACAGAGGAAAATTTTTCAAGCTAAAAACAAGGTTGCTTGGGCTTCCGGGACTTATCTTTAAGCCAAGAATATTTACCATATCATCAGTTTTTATTGGACCACTTATGAGCTTGCTTAAACTCTTTGGGGGGAGTGATAAAACAGATGTTATAGAACATAAAAAAATAAGCATTAAAGATATTGAACGTATTGCATATATGTGCTCCAACTGTGGATCCTGCGTATCTGTGTGCCCAGGTTATCTTTATACAAAAAATGAATTATCAACCGCTCGTGGAAAACTGTTTTTGATTAGAAATTTTGGTTCACTGAAGAATAAATTAACGCATGAGGATATTGTGAGCGTTTTTTCTTGTCTCTACTGTAAAAACTGTGAGGCTGTTTGTCAAAGTGAACTGCCTTTAGTAGATATCTGGCCCATCTTAGAAGAAAGATTAGAGAAAATTTATGGTAGACCAAAAGACGAAATTGAGGAATTTGTGAGGACTATGGAATATTCAGAAACTTATAGCGGTTTTCTAGAACAAAGTCCAAACACGTTCAAAGTTGAGAAGTTTAATCTTGTAGAGAAGGTGTAATGCAATGTATCGAAGATATCATATACCAATTAAGCACGTTCCTGGTCGTTATGCACCAATAGGGAAATACATCGTCATTCGAAATGATTTTTGTATAAATTGTGGTCAGTGTGAGATAGCTTGTTTATATGATGTACACAAAAGACGAGAAGATGACCCAAGAAAGATGGCCAATCCCATAAGTGAACGCTGTGTAGGTTGTTTTAGGTGTATAAAAACGTGCCCAAAGAATGCATTAGAACTTAGAGAAAATGAAGAATATAAGAAGCTGGGATATAAAGATTGGACGGCAGAGGTTATTAAAACACTATGGTTCGAAGCAGAAACAGGACGTGTACCAGTTTCTGGAGCGGGTTACAAAGGTAAATTTGCAGGTCCAGATTATGATTCCCTCTGGACAGATATGTCCGAAATAGTTAGGCCTACACGTGATGGTATCCATGGGAGAGAATTTATCAGCACCGCTGTGTTTTTCGGTCCAAGAAATATGATACTTAACTTTGACAATCTGGATGAGGAAATAGATAAGTTGCCTGTACCGTTAGAAATTCAGATACCTTTTGTTTTAATGCCACCTTCATTTGGGCCTGTTACCAAGAAGTTTTTGAAAATTTTGTATGAAGTTGCAAGCAATGTTGAGACTCTTGTGATTATTGATTATAATGATTTTAAAAATGAAGATATACCCACTGAAAATATCATTCTGAGAATTAACGCTGAAAATGTCACTGAGGATGCCCTTACAAAAGTTAAATGCATCGAACTTGCAGGTGAGCCAAGACAAATAATTGAAGTTACGAAATCAATTAGGGCTATTCATCCAAAACTTATAATCTCTGCATATCTCCCTGGAAAGATTTTTTCGCCTACTTTTGATTTAAACGTACTGTTGAAGATGATTAATGCAGGAGTTCATGTCTTTCATATTCGTGTTAACGGCATAAATGATAATGAAAGTCATAATGAGACTCACATCATGAAAATTATCCGAAAAGTTCACACTTTCCTTGTCGAGAATAACATAAGAGACGCTGTAACTATAATGGCAAGCGGAGATATAAAATTAGCAGAGCATGTTCCAAAATTAATTATTTCTGGTGCAGATCTTGTTGCCTTAGACACCACTTTAATGATAGCACTAGAATGTCCACTATGCTTAGATTGTATTAACGGTGGATTATGTAAGCGTGAAATAGACAAAATTGATGAGAACTGGGGAATCGATAGAATAACAAATTTGCTTGCATCTTGGCGTGACCAGTTACTTGAGATTTTAGGTGCAATGGGCATGAGAGAGGTAAGACGTTTACGCGGAGAGGTGGGAAGATCAATATCTTACGAGGAGGAAGAAAAAATGTTAGAAGAATACATATCTGGAGGGAATGTAGAATGACTGAAGCTTACCTTAAGTCCCAAGTATCACAGTTCAAATTCCCAAAGATTGTACGAGCACCCTCCCGATTTAGAGTTATGCCAAGTAAATTCAAAATTGAAATTACAGAAGACTGCATAAATTGTGGATTGTGCGCGGAACTCTGTCCATATGGTGTTTTTTCGAGACCTAAAGGTTATAATTTTCTGAACAAACCGAAAAGTTATAATTGTATAGGCTTTGAATGCGAACAAAACGACTTTTACTGCGTTAAGAACTGCCCCACAAATGCAATTAAGATAAGCTATGACTCAACATATAAATTGCTTGGAGATTATCGATGGACACCAGATTTAATTTTAGCAACTTGGATTCAATCAGAAACGGGTCATCCACCAAAAAATAGGAGTATAGAATACAAAGTAGGTGCGTCTGGTGGTGGTTTTGACAAAATACATTTCAAAATTGATAAAAATGTTGATCCAATTCCAAAGGAAGAGATCGATACATCAATAGAGCTAAACAGGCGTGATTTTGGACCAAAAATTACAATACCAATCCCATGGTATGGAGGAGGAATGTCTTTTGGTTCTATTAGTTTGAACTCAATGTTAGCGAGAGCGATAGCTGCAAAGGAATGGAATACATTTACCTCAACTGGTGAAGGGGGTTATCCACCAGAACTTGTCAAATATAAGGACCATATCATTACGCAAGATGCTACAGGTCTTTTTGGAGTAAGAGAAGAGACAATAAAATACGCAAGAATCGTAGAATTCAAATATGCACAGGGTGCAAAACCTGGCCTTGGTGGGCATTTATTAGCTGACAAAGTGACTCCAGAAGTTGCTAGAATGCGTGAAGCAGTCCCGTGGAGAAGCCTCTTCTCACCATTTCCGTTTCATTCTGTTTATTCTGTAGAAGATCACAAAAAGCATGTTGATTGGATTAAAACAGTTAACCCAAAGGCACTCGTGGCTGTCAAGGTATCAACACCAACAGATGTAGATATGGTTGCTGTCGGCAGTTATTATGCTGGTGCGAATATAATACACCTAGATGGTGGATATGGCGGTACTGGTGCCGCTCCAGATATTGCAAAAAAGAATATAGCTACACCAATTGAATTTGCAATTCCCAAGGTTCATAAATTCTTACTTGCCGAAGGAATCCGTGATGAAATTGTACTCATAGCCAGTGGTGGTATAAGAACTGCCTATGATATAGCAAAAGCAATAGCACTTGGTGCAGATGGCGTTGTTATTGGAACTGCAGATTTAGTTGCTTTAGAATGTGCAAGATGTGGACGGTGCGAAAGTGGTCGCGGATGTCCTATAGGAATTGCTACTACTGATAAGGAATTATCAAAACTAATTGATCCAATGTGGGGAGCACAGCGAATAATAAATCTGTATAACGCTTGGCGAGAACAGCTTGTGGACCTTCTAAGTAAACTTGGTCTTAGGAGTATACGAGAACTTAGAGGAAGAACCGATCTTTTATATTATGAAAGGTGATTAAAGTGTTGAAAAAAGAATTTGCACGTAAGATTATTGCATCTAGAAAATGGATGAAATACGATTTACCCAAAGAAAAACAGGAAATGGAAGGCGGATGTGGAGTCGTAGGATTAGCATCTACTATTCCAATTGCAGGAAAACATCTTATGCGGCCACTGGTCCAAATGCACAACAGAGGAAATGGAAAGGGTGGTGGGATTGCAGCTGTAGGTCTATTGCCAGAACAATTAGGAGTTTCTAAAGAGATCTTAGAAAATGATTACATTATACAGATTGCATATTTGGATCCGAGTGTCAGAGAAGAAGTGGAACAAAAATTTATTTTTCCAAAATTTCATGTCGATAAAATGTATCGGATTGAAACTGTTGATGATTACCGTAAGATTCCAGGTCTTGAGATTAAACCGCCCGATGTGTGGCGTTATTTTTGCAGAGTTAAAGATGAAATTGTTGAGCAATTTAAGGAGAAACACAATCTTAGAGATGCATCTCGTAGTGAAATAGAGGATGAAATAGTATATCAAAACTCTTTCAAGTTAAATAAGGAGTATTACTCATCTCTTGGTGATAAAAAAGCATTTGTTTTATCACATGGTAAAAATATGATTGTTATAAAAATAGTCGGGTATGCTGAGCATGTTATTCAATACTATAAACTTGAAGATTTTAAGGCGTATATATGGATAGGGCATCAACGGTACCCAACAAAGGGAAAAGTCTGGCATCCTGGCGGCTCACACCCATTTATTGGCATGCATGAAGCACTTATTCACAATGGCGATTTTGCAAATTATTATGCTGTGACGGAATATCTAAGACAACATAATATATATCCGCTGTTTTTAACTGATACAGAGGTATCGGTACTCCTTTTCGACTTAATGAATAGAACATTCAAGTATCCTCTAGAGTACATAATAGAGGCTCTTGCACCAACAACAGAACGAGACTTTGAAATGCTCCCAGAAGATAGAAAAAGAATCTACAAGATTATTCAAGCATCACATATTCATAGTTCTCCAGATGGCCCCTGGTTTTTCATAATTGCGAGAACAATACCAACTGAAAAGAAAATACAACTGATAGGAATCACGGATACGTCTATGCTTAGACCACAAGTTTTCTCACTCTTTGAGAATGGAGATGTGAAAATCGGAATAATCGCATCCGAAAAACAAGCGATAGATGCTGTGTTAGAGAATCTTTCAGAGGAAGACTCACGATTTTTACCAATTGCAGATAAATATTGGAATGCCCGTGGTGGAAGCTATACGGATGGTGGTACATTTATTTATACGCTGGACTTTAAAAATGGAAAACCAGATTTGATATGCACAAACAAGTTTGGTACTGAAATAAAAGCGTGTGAAGACCAGTATCACTGTGACTTAACAAAATTGTTCAATTCTCCGAGAACATCCGAACATCAAGAATTTGAGACCATTCTTAGCAGTTCACTGATGAGTAATAGTGTATTAAACATATTTGAGCGTATATCTGAAGAGATTAAAGATTGGTCCTACGATAAGTTATTTGCGTTCTGTGAGGTTTGTTTTTCTCTAGCAATTAAAAATGATATGTACAAATCAAAAGTAATTGAACTGCTAACACTCCTTCTAGACAGAAAGTACGACACTGGTAGCAAAAGGCAAAGTTCAGTTAAAGCATGCCTAACTAAAACATTATATAAGATATTCTACTCCATTAAGAATCTAAGCAAGAACGATTCCAAATACAAATTTATAGATTGGGACTCTCGCAACAAATTAGTATCACCAAGCCATAGTAACCAAATTTTAGTTATCGATGTAAGCAGATTTCCATCAGAGGGTGATGAAAGTAGTGCACTTTTCATTGTTAGAGCATATACTCTTGGTTGGCGAAAGTTTATTGTGTTTAATTACAAGGGTCAAAGATTCTGCGGAAACGGATTGGGACCAAACACAGAAGGGACTGTAATACATGTTTATGGATGCTCTGGAGATTATTTGGGCTCTGGTCTTGATGGTGCAGAAATCTATGTGCATGGAAATGGACAAGACCAACTTGCTCAGATTATGAAATCTGGAAAATTAGTAATATATGGTGATGTGGGACAAACATTCATGTATGGTGCAAAAGGTGGAGAAGTGTATGTACTTGGAAATGCTGCAGGAAGACCTCTAATTAATGCAGTAGGTCATCCGAGAGTTGTAATCAACGGAACTTGCCTTGATTATCTAGCAGAGTCATTCATGGCAGGAGACCCGCTGAAGGATGGTGGTTTTGTAATATTAAATGGCATTTGGTTTGATGATCACGGAAATTTACGAGAGTTAGATACGCCATATCCCGGTGGTAACTTATTTTCATTAGCATCTGGAGGTGCAATTTATATTAGAGACCCATATAGAAAAATAACAGAAGATCAATTAAATGGGGGCGCTATTACAGAATTAACACAAGAAGACTGGCAACTCATAGAACCCTATTTAAAAGAGAATGAAAGATTATTTGGAATCAAAATTGACGATTTGTTAACAGTAGACGGGGTCAAAAAAAGTCCAAGCGAAGTTTATATAAAAATTAAAGCAGTCCCACTCATAGCTTTAACATCATATGAATAGTGTTATTAATTATTAAATACGCTAAGATTTTCCTATTTTTAAGTAAAAACTCATCTATATCAAAAAATAGAAAAATTTTACAATATAAAATAAGATAAAAATAAAAAATTACCATCAATAGACTAAGGTATGAAGATAGACCTTTTGGGTGACCTTTTCATGAAAATTGGGTTTCAAGGAGAAACGGGAGCATATAGTGAAGATGCAGCAATTCAGTTCTTTAAAGATAAGAAAATAGAACTTGTGTCATTTTATCGGCTAGAGGATGTATTTAAAGCTGTTATAAATAAAAAGGTAGATTTTGGAATAATCCCAGTTGAAAATTCTACTTATGGTTTTGTGTTATTAGCATGGGATTTGTTAAGAATATATAATGTACGAATCTACGCAGAAACAATACTTCGTATTGTTCACTGTTTAATTGCATTGCCAGGCGCAAAACTTTCGAATATAAGATATATTTATTCACATCCACAAGCATTAGGTCAATGCAAAGCTTTTTTGAATAAACTTCATGATGTCGAAATAATACCAGCATATGATATTGCTGGAAGTATTATGCTTATCAAGAGAGAATACTTATACAACGTAGCAACAATCGCAAGTAAAAGAGCTGCCAGAGCTTACAAAATGGAAATACTTGCAGAAGGTATTGACTCTAGTAAGAACAATTATATGAGATTCTTCATCATAGGACTAAAAGACCGCGGGCCAACTGGTAATGATAAAACAACAATTATATTTTCTACATTACACAAACCAGGTGCTCTCTATAACGCATTGAGGAGCTTTGCAGAGAATAAGGTGAACATAACTGCAATAATGTCAAGACCAATTACTGATAGACCATGGGAGTATTACTTTTTCATGGACATAGAAGGGCATCATAAAGAGGAGAAAGTTCAGAATGCAATAGTTGGATTAAGTAAGCATTCCACATTTGTTAAAGTTGTTGGATCATATCCTAAAGCGTACACCAGCTATGTTTAAAGCAGTATAATAGAATAATAAATTGATTATAACTCTACGGATTTTAGTAGTTATAGGAATTTTTCCAAAAACACTATTTTTAATAAGAGTCAAAGGCTCTACTAATGGCGAGGGCTGAACAGAATGAACATAGAAAGGGGCGTTATTCCAAGGTTTGCATCGATCACAATTTTAGGGTTCATAGTCCTATTTTCTTTTGCATTTACGAGTCCTATACTCTCTTTATTCGCACTATCGGTAAACACGCCCGATTTTCTTTTGGCATGGATATTTTTGGCATCCTCAGCAATACAAATTTTCATTCGACCAATTTTTGGAACTCTTGGAGATAACTATGGAAGA
>Ga0164318_10002469_pt1 | contig 17189 bp, 6 predicted proteins | sample GuaBasSedimGuay9_FD_113734 | JGI IMG/M metagenome (GOLD analysis project Ga0164318, IMG submission 113734) | Subseafloor sediment microbial communities from Guaymas Basin, Gulf of California, Mexico - Guay9, Core 4571-4, 0-3 cm | ecosystem: Environmental > Aquatic > Marine > Hydrothermal vents >...
ATAAGAATATTCAATGGTTCTTGCTGTGATTTGCTGATATTCGTTCTTTAAAGTCATACTGACAATGCCCCCTTTGGCTGGCATTCCAAGCAGCATAACACGGTCGCAATTCGGCGGCTGTAATCTTTTGAGATGGCTGGGCCAATCGCTGCCTGTTGCGACAGTAAAGAAATTTTTACCGTTATAAACAACTCGCCATCTTGTTCCGTCAAATCTTTGGTCCGTACCGTTTTGATGTTTAGAATCCACGAATTCCAAAGTTTCGCCTTTGAATTGATTCTTTCTAAAATTCGCGCTTTGAACATATATTCTCGGCATTCGCCCGTAACCGTTAATATTGGATAAAGGATCTTTAACCGCTTTCTTTATTTTATATTGAACCCCCCAGGAATCGTTAGGAATTTCCCAAACCGGGAATTTTTGGTCGGCGGATTTTCCCCAGGAATTATCCGGATTTCCACTGCCGAATTCACAATTGAAAAGTTTTATGTTATTAACAAAATAAAAATATTTGTTCGGCATAATCGTCGGATTAATATCAGGACGTGACCGATTTAATTCGTAACCCTGAGCCGTGTTTATTTCGCCGATATTGTTCGCTACAGAACCTGAGTTGAACATTAATTTCCACCCTTTTAATGAAACCGGCCGTGTTCCAATATTTATTAATTCAATGACTTCCGGACGCATAAATGTTAACCCGTGCAGTGCAGGCCACTTGTCCGAACTGGTTTTTGAGTTGGAACGAACATAAACATTCATGCCTCCTTTTTTTCCGGATCTGATCGGTAGCGCATCTCTACCATCGCCGCCGTAATCCAGACGATGACGATATGGTTCTCTGAACTTTCCGATATTATCAAATGGTCCGAACGCGAGGGAAATATTTTCGTTGGCATTCCATATACAAGATACTGTCGGCAGGTAATATTTGCCCGGTTCGAGTTTTTGAACAGTAATTCTTGTTGTACAGTTTGGAATAACACAATTTGGCGCGGTGCCGCCCCCCCAGTTCCAGAGAATGCATCTTGAAATTAAACCGTTAGTGCTGCCAACACTTTTTTCGAGTGTAAGTAAACCGTTAACAGAACTTTTTATAATTTTAATCGCCTGTTTATTTTTAGGCGGAAGTTCTTTTGATTTATACCACGATGGAAGTTTTTCCCTTGCCGGGTCGGTAAATCCAACAGAAAGATATTGATTTTTAAAAAAGTTTTGGGGCCATTTTATTGATGCATAAGAAATCTTTTTCCCAAAACCAGCATCACCGTGCAATGTTATCTTACCGTATTTACCAATAGATTGCTGAACCTCACGAAAATGCTCCCAGCTTTTTATATCATTTCGATCCCACATTAACTTCCCGCTCGAATTTTGCGCGGGTCCAAGCAGTTGAATTTGTTTCCCGTTACTTTTTATTTCTATGTCCCAGGCTTTTTTTGCGTATGCCGGATTGCTGTCATCTATATATTTCCATTTATTTTTATTAAGATAATAACCAGGGTTTACCATATCAAGCGACCAGTTACGATACCTGAATAAACAACTGTTTTCAACTATCGCATCTTTGCTGTCATCAAAAACCGTTCCTGTTCCCGAAGTCATCATTTTAGAAAAAGTGGGTCGACTTTGCGTGCCGTCATTAGCAAGTAATTCGTTAAAACATATTTGTTCAACACCGTATCGCGAACCGACAGTTGAAAGCACGTGATTTTCATCACGATAATCAACAATATTAGCCGCAAGTGCGTCAAGGTCTTTTGTGGACTTTTCAAAAGAATATTCCGCGTTCGCGGCGCGTAAACGTTTCCGGCATTGTCGCGCGGTCATCGCGTTGATATCTGACGGATAGTCATTAGGCAAAGTTTGTGAACCGGGATAGTCAACAGAATAAATGGTCGCGCGCGTTGCGATTCTCTTCAGCGCATTTTTTAATGCTTCACGCGAAAAATTCTTCTTTAAAAATTTTTTAAGTACTAATGTTACCTCATTAATAGAAATAAATGCGCGGTCATCTCCACGTAAAAATTTCGCGTCATACTCTCCCGGGTCATTTATTCCTTCATCCTTCTCGTCAATTATTCCGTTCGAGTTGTTATCAATTCCATCTGTCGAAAGAATAGGATTGTTCCGGTCGTCATCTGTTCGCGTCCCCGGCAATTTGTTGGGTCCATAACGGAAATCAAGCAGTTTTCTCGCGTTAGATACCTTTATCCCAAGCGCTTTCGGAAAATTAATTTCACCGGGATTCCAACCTGACCCCTTCGATGGATGCAGAAGCCATGCGGTATTTAAATTGACTTTTCCCGCCTCATCCTCCGCTTTGATTCGGTAGCGCCCGAGCAGGGCGCCTGTACTGTCGTGAACATTAATCCATTGATTCGGATTTTTCGCGCGAAAGTTATCATTTAAAATGTCTATTTGATCTATTTTGTTCGGTCCGGATACACTTAAAACAGCTATGGCATGTTCAACCGCACTGTCGGCAAGCAGGTCAAGCGTTTGATTTTGCATAGATGTAGTTGCTGATTTCCTTTCTATATTCATCATGACAACCATAGTGGAAGCCAAAATGGAAAGCACAACTAAAATAGCGAGAACGGCGACAAGAGCGATTCCTCGTTTTTTATTTACTATATATTTATTTAATTTACACATACTTTAAATAATAAGATAAAATTAATTATTGTTTAAGTATTATACCCGCTCATGTAATTATTATACTATATAAACAAAATGTGTCAATATGTCATTTCCGCCATAATCTATTGTTTTTTACGCCATACACCGTATATAAAACATACATTTTTATTCTCTGTTGCGCAATACGCAATGTTATATGGCGGAAATGACATATTGACACCCGTTAGAAGTTTATTATATAATTGTTGCGTAAAATAATAACTTTAATTTAATAATTAAGCTACACCATTTAAAAATGCAACATCATTACGAAGATATTATACCCGATTTGTTTATTTTACCGGATTATGATAACGCGGAAGTCTTTATTACATTCACAACACCGGAAAAACTCACACAATTTAAGTGGAAAATAACATCACAAGAAGGTAAAATTGTGAAATCAGGATCCCTTAAGAATCTATCCGGAAAAACAAAATTTAATTTAAAAATAAATAATTTTATTCCCTGGTCTGTTGAGTGTCCTTTTCTTTATTTCTTATCTCTGACTTTTAATTTAAAAGGTAAACCGGTGGCAGTTAAACAGCAATTCGGTATGCGTAAATTCCACATTGACGGTAAACAAATCTACCTCAATAATAAACCGTTCTACGTGCGGGGATTCATTCGCGGACGAGAAGCGCACGACCATCCCAATCTTCTTAATTTGTCTTTAACCGAATACTATGAAAAAAACATAAAAGCGGCGAAAGCTTTTGGTTTTAATTTTGTGAGATTTCATTCAAAAGTCCCGCCACGTGAATATTTCGACGCAGCCGACCGTCTTGGTTTTTTGACTCACGTTGAAATCAGAAAATATTTTGGAAAGTATCAGAAAGAAAGAGAAATCCTTGACCATGAACCCCATCTTGTTCCTCCGGCTCAATGGAAAAGCAGAATTAAACGCTTGAGAAATTTCACCTCGCTAATGGCTTATTGCCTCGGTAATGAAATTAACAGCCCGGGTCGCAGACCTGAAGTTAAGAGACGTGAAAAGGAGCTTCGTAAACTTGACCACACGCGCCTTTTTCTTGACACATGCGCGCGCGGTGAATTTGACCGGACAGGTATTGATTTTGATGTCCAGCATATGGGTTATTTTGCGTCATTCGGTCCTCATTATAATATGTTTGACATTACGTCTAACTGGGCGATTTTCGGTTCAGTAAAAAATAGAAAAATGATATGCGAAATTAATGGCGCAAAACTCCAAAGAGAAATTACTCCACGGGTTCCGGTTGTCGCTCATGAAGTCGGACACTACGTCGCTCTGCGGGATATTGACGGTTTAGAAAACACTTTCAATAAATATAAGATTGAAAAACCTTGGTGGCTCGACGAATTAAAAAAATTGCGGAACAAAAAAGGGTTGAAAAAAGATTATAAAAAAATGCTCGAAGCCGCTCAGCACTTTCAATTCATCTGGCATAAACAGGTGCTTGAAAGTATAAGAAAAAGTCCCGTCCTCTGCGGATTCCATTTCCTTCAACTTTCCGATACTGACCGCTATGAAAACTCAAACGGTTTAGTTGATTGTTTCGACAATTTTAAAAAGGGAATAAACCAGAAAGATTATTTGCAATTTAATTCCGACATTGTTATAATTGCCGATATGCCTAAACGTTCATTTTTTGAAAATGAAAGCATCACCATTCCGGTTTGGCTGTCAAATTGTTCGGATAAAATTTATAAAACAGCAAATTTGAAATGGAGTTTAAAAGGAAAATCCGTTGATTTATCATGCACTATGAAAGAATTGGACTTACAGCCGGGCTTAAGCAAACTTGTTACATTAGAAATCAAAATTCCTGAGATGAAAAGCGCGGAAGAAGTTCAGCTTAATATTAGTTTGAAGGCAGGAAAAAAAGTAATATCTAATAATTTATGGAATTTATGGCTTTTCCCGAATAAGCCGGGAAAAATCAAAAAATTAAAAGCTAATATCAATTTGGACGAAATAAATATTTCTGCACGATATCCTCAAATTGTAAGTTCTCCGAAAAATGAGAAACTTCTTATAACAAATAAATTTACAGACAAAGTCTTTCAGCAGCTTAACCGCGGAAACGATGTATTAATGCTATATAGAGTACCGGAAACACGGGACAGAAAAGCTAAAAAAGAAAAATATTATATGCCGGCAACTTGGGATAGATTCAAACCCGTGATATGGGACAGAGGGCATAACCTCGGCGGCTTTCTTCGCAAACATCCCGCGATAAAAGATTTTCCTGATTCAGAATTGATTGATTTTCAATTCCATAAACTTATAGATGATTGTGATAAATTTTCGCTCGATGGATTTCCGGTTGATGTTGATCCTATTATACAAGGTGTTGATAAAACCTGCAGGGACCGCTTCGATGTTTACACTTTTAAGTTGAGTGAGTTTCAACCTGACTGGACTATGCGGAAATTTGCTTACCTGTTTGATCTTAAAGTTGGCAAAGGCCGCTTAATGATGTGCGCGTTTAATTTCTCGGGCTTAGAAAAAAATGAGCCGGAAGTTTGCTCAATGTTTGAATCAATTTTCAATTGTGCCGTCTCAAAATCCTGGAAACCAAAATCTGAAATTTCTCCCGATGAATTAAAAAAATTCCTCGCTGAAAAAAGTAAACAGCCGAGAATTAAGGAACGAATGATGACTCAATACTGGCAGTTGAATGATAAACCGCTTGAAACTGATAACTATTGGAAAGAGGCAGAAGAATGGATTCGAAAAAAATAAAAATAATTTGTGAAACATACAGACCCGACCGCGACTATGCAGATTACGTAAACGAAGTTCCTACACTTTTTCACGAGGGATGGAATATAAAAGACGACGAGGGAAACATTGTACAATACTGGCCAAAAGATTTTTCTGTTGGCGCTCTTTACGAATTATACTTTCAAAACGATTCGGAGAAAAAAATTACTATTTCCAACGTGAAAATCAACGGGAATAATCTTAGCAGAAGTATCTATCCCGGCAGCGAAATTGTTTGGTATCAACTTCAACCTAAAACTTTACTTGCAGGACAAATCGGTCAATTATTAATTCGATTTCGCCATGAGTCGCAAAAGAATCTTTCAATAGAATTAATTTTAGACACCGGGGAAACTTTAAATTACAAAGTTCAAAAAGAAAAATTGCTAAAAGAAGGACTGATATCCAAAATTGCAATGTCAGAAAACTTAAAAAAGATTTACGCTTACATTGAATCAAATGACCAAAATCTTTCTATAAAAAAAGTGGAAATTGATGGATGCGAACTGACAACCGTTACAAAAACTTTCCCTTCTTATGGAGAGCAAATACCAATTATTATTTCTCTGCCCGGCAGCCTCGAAAAAGGCAGTCAACATTTTTTGTCGATTAAACATACCAGCGGGACAACCGCTGCCTATTTCCGAGCGTTCCCTTCTGAATTTAATTTCGCAATGTTTAAAGGAGAAGATCCCGATGATTTACTTGAACATAATTTTAATGTAAATTGGATGCACGATACTCCTGACGTGAATACTATATTGGATTATTGGAAAAAAGGCGTTAAAATAATCGCACCGTTTTCATTACGCGACCTTCACAATAATATGAGTTACGAAACCGATGGCATCACCGAACAGGTCAAAAACACTCCGAATATTCTTGCAGATTATTTGCCGGATGAGCCGGACGGAAGAGATTTCCATGACTTTCCGGATGTAGAACCTTATTATAATCGGCTCGGTTCGAGTGCGCAAGAACTTATTGAACTTGCTGAAAGTCAAAGGAAAATTGCGGGAAGTATGATGAACGTACTTGTTTGCGATTCAACTTTGCGCCCGACAAATTATTTCGTTTACGGCAGAATCGGCGATATAACCTGTATGGACAGGTATCCGATCTGCCATGACACTCAGCCAATAGAAGTTTATTGTATGGGAAAAACAGCCCGCCGCGCGGTAGAGCCTCTGCCTTTCTGGGTGATTGTCGGCTGTCAGAAAAATCCTAACTCAAAATGGAAACGATACCCGACAAATGATGAAATGCGATTAATGGTTTACTCCGCTGTTGCCTGCGGAGGACAAACTCTCGCTTATTGGAAATTCGATTCAAAATCAACTTATGGCGGCGTTGATAAAAACATCGAACTATATGACGAAATCGCAAATCTTAACAAAGAAATTCAACCTGTCGCGCAATTGTTGTCTTGCGCGCAACCACCTGTCAGCAAAAACGTTATCTCAGTTCAAGACAACTTCTACGCCGAAGCTATCCGTTGCGCGGAAGACAAAGCAACAATTCTTGTATTGCTTAACAAACGGAATATTTCCGACGAGAACGGTTCTTCTTTTGAAACCTTTAAAGATGTGAATGTTTCTTTACAATTGCCTGACGGAACTAAAGCAGCCTCTTTTAAAAAATTAGAGGCCAACGGTGCTAAAGACGTAGAATTTGAAGAAAAAGACGGCGCGATTAATTTTAAAATCGACAAGATTGATGTTGGTGGAATTTGGATTGCTCATCATTAAAATAAAAGTTTTAATTCCTATGAAAAAAATTGTTTTATTTTTCATCCTGATTTTCCCGCAACTCACTTTCGCTTCTGAAATTTTCAAAAGTAATTGGGAAAACTCTCCCGATAGAATCTGGGTCGGGAAAAACTTCTGGGCTAACAGACTGCAAGATTGGCGCGTTCAGTCGGGCAAACTTATTTGCGTAGAGAAAAGAGAAATAAAACCTATGCGGACCGTGCACTTATTGACTGCTCGGCTCGGCAGCCAAAAAGGCGATTTGAAAATGAGCGTTAAAACAGGGCTCATAAATTCCAAGAGCGAAATCGCTGCAGATTCAGCATGCGGATTCTTGGTCGGCGCGGGTCGATTGCTCGATTATCGTGCCGCTTCATTAATTCATCACAGCCCCGGTCCCGGCGGCGGATTGTTCTGCGGTCTGAACGGAAAGGGCGAGCTTTTTATTCTTGATTTTTCGGTTACAAATTCCAGTAAAGTTCTTGCACAAAGCAAAAAGAAAATTGATATTCACAAAAATATTCTACTTTCACTTTCGGCAAAACCGGTTGGCACAAATTACACTCTTTCTCTTGCCTGTTCAAATATTAAAACCGGAAAAAAGATTTCAGAAATATTTCTTGATAACGTGGAAACAAAAAGATTGGAAGGAAACCTTGCGCTTGTCTCCCACCCGGGCACCGGAAAATTTACAAAGAGACATTGGTTTCAAAACTGGAAAGTTTCCGGTGGAAAACTTGAAAAAAATGATACCGGAACTTTCGGACCCGTTATTTGCACTCAGCACACTTTGAGTCGTGAAATATTAAAACTGACCGCTCAATTTATGCCTGTCGGCAATTACGAAAATAATACCGCTAAACTGCAAATTAAAATTACAAATATTTGGAAAACTGTTGGTGTTGCTAAACTTTTCATTCCTTCTTGGACAGCAACATTCAGAGTAGAAAATTGGAATGATAAAAAAGATACACCCTACCGCGTATCTTATGAATTAGTTGACACTGCCGGCAAAACGAGCGAATATTTTTATGGGGGAATTGTCAGAAAAAATCCTGTAAATAAAAATACAATTGTTGTTGCCGCATTCACAGGAAACCAAAACACAAGAAAGTTCGGCGTTGACCACGGGTATTTTGACTGGCAACCAAACTCTATTTGGTTTCCGCACAACGACATTGTGAAAAACACAGAATTTCACAATCCGGACCTTCTATTCTTCAGTGGTGACCAGGTTTATGAATCATCAAGCCCGACAACCGCAGAGAAAAAGCCGTTGCAAAAAGCCGTGCTTGACTATCTTTACAAGTGGTATTTATGGTGCTGGGCATACGGCGATCTGACCAAAAATATCCCAACCGTGACAATCCCTGATGACCACGATGTCTTTCAGGGAAATCTCTGGGGCGCCGGCGGCAGGCATATTGATGTGCAAGAAAAAGGCGGATTTGTTATGCCGGCTGAATTTGTGAAAGTTGTTGATAGAACACAAACAAGTCATCTGCCGGACCCCTATGACCCATTACCGATAAAGCAAGGAATAGATGTATATTATTGCTCCATGAATTACGGTGGGATTAGCTACGCAATTATTGAAGATAGAAAATTCAAATTCCCTTGTAATATAAAACAATCAGACGGAAAATGGAAAAAACAAACAAATCCTGATTTGCTTGGAGAAAGACAATTGAATTTCTTGAGCGAATGGGTGACCAACTGGAGTTACAACGCAAAATTCAAAGTGCTGTTATCACAGACAATTTTCTCGCTTGTAAGTACAGCGTCAACACAACCTCGACCAAAATACGGCGGTTATCTGCCGCTGCCTCCGGATGTTTATCCAAAAGACACGTTCAGACATGATGTCGATTCAAATGCTTCGAATCCTGAAGCGCGGGACCGCGCGTTAAAAATCTTACGAAAAGGTTTTGTCTTTCACATTGCGGGCGATACACACCTCGCCACTCTTGTACATTATGGCGTCAATAATTACAATGATGCGAGTTTCGCTTTTTGTGTTCCGTCCATTGCGAATTATTATCCACGCCGTTGGTATCCTCCGGTGCCGGGAAAAAACAGAAAGTCGGGGATGCCGAAATATACGGGCGAATTTACAGACCTTTACGGAAATAAAATGACCGTGTTCGCCGTGGCAAATCCGGTGATCTCAGGACAGGAACCGGAAGAACTATGTAACCGCTCACCCGGATATGGCATTATTAAATTTAATAAATCAAAAAGAACAATTACAATGGAATGCTGGCCCCGTTGGGAAAATCCGGCAAAAAGAGATGCTAAGCAATATCCGGGATGGCCTCTAACAATAAACCAAGCTGATAATTACGGGCGTGAATCTAAAATATATCTTCCGACAATCGAGACTTTATCAATTACGAATCCGGTAGTACAAATTATTAATGAGAAAAACAATGAAATAGTTTATACTTTAAGAATTAATGGAAATACATTCAAACCAAAAGTTTTTGAAAAAGGCAGCTATACAATAAAAATCAGCGATCCTGACCGAGGCGAAGAAACGACTATAAAAAACATAAAAACGACTAATGGAGCAAAGAAAATAAAAATATGAAATTATTTAATAAATTTATTTTATTTATCACTTTTTTTACCGCAATAACCTTTGCAAGTAATAATAATTCAAATCTGTTTGTTATCAGCGCTTATTCACCTCTGATTACAAGCACAAAAGGCGGAACGGTTGAAGGTATCGCAAGTAATTATTTCGATGCAGCCGGGCCGGTTTATAACAAAGGATATGAAACTTTAACAAAAGCATACGATAATAATATCGGCTTCATCTTTACGATAACCGGACATAGGAATGTTACAAATTACGGGGCCATAGGTTCAAAAATTAATCATACGGATTTACAAAATGCGACTATGCCGGAAATAAACGCCTGGGTGGCAGACGTAGTTACGCAAATACAAAATGCCGTCGCTGACCCTGTATCAAACGCAACAATTATTGCCTGGAACATCTCCCCTGAAGAGTTGCGATATTGGGTTTGGCAGGAAACTAATTATCTTCAACGTGTACACGACGCTGTTTCGGCGAATGACCCATCAAACCGACCAACGATGATGTACGAACCGAATCATCGCACGGCATCGAATTTGGCGAAAACTGTTCTATATCAGGACATTCTCCCGCAAGGTTGTTATGCTCATTTAAAGGGTTTTGACCATAATCGCGTTTTTATTCGACATCAAATGTCAAATATGACGGAAGCTATTGCAATTACCGGCGTCGATGCTACTCCTGTTCCGGTACTGGAAATGGTAGAGAATACTGATCATCCTTACAGTGAAGAAGATATCCCGTTAATTCCTTCTTTTGTTAAGCACGATGTTTATTGCGCATTGGCAAACGGCGCACATGGTTTCCTAATTTGGTCAATGGGTAATCGCGCGGGTTTCACTACCGCCGCATATACTAATTATTATTCCACTTATACAAAAGCTTCAAAAGAATTACACGATCTCGGATTACGCGATGTCTTTACTTTCGGAAAAGATGTTCATTCCGCGATGATAGACATAACATCAGGTGCTACAAATCTTCAGCTTATTTACAATGACAAAACTAACTATTATCCTTCAATAAGCTTGCGTGAACTTAACTATAACGGGAAACGATATATTGTGATGGTTAATAGTTCCGAAGAGCAAGTTGATTTACGTCTTAACGGACTTTTCGAAGGGGCCTCGTATAAAGATTTACTTGGCAATTCATCGTACAATTATTTAACAACTAATTATCTTGATCTTTCTTTGGCGGCACGCGAACCCGTTATTTTGCTGGAATATAATGAGTTTGTGTGGACAAATGCCCTCGGCGGAGCGTGGGACATTGCAGGAAACTGGACACCGGCTAATAATTATCCAACTGCGGAAGATTCTGCAATTCTTACAAATGTAGCCCTTTCTTCAACTTCAGCTGTAACAATATCACTTCCGCCATCAGGTGCCTCCGCAGGAAAAATATATCTCGCAAAACCTGTTTGCCGTTATCAAATCGGTGATACATCTTCCCGAACTTTCCGTTTCGACAACGGAGAAAATAATTCTTTACTGAATCTTGACAGAGAAATTAGCGAATGGACTCCCGCAATGCTTTTCTCAAGTTCAACAACTGTTGAAGTTAACAATACTCTTGAAATCAACCTTGCCGACAACTATAAACAAGTCCTCAGGTTTTCGGGAGCTATTGCGGGTACCGGTACTATCATCCGAACAGGTGAAGGCGGAGCAAACTCCGGCTTTGTCAATATTAACGCTGTCAATCCTTTCTCCGGCAATTACATTGCCCAAGCAGGAAGAACAACTTTTGCTTTATCAAATCCTTTTCCAAACGCGAAACTTGTTAGATTCGACACCAGCAGCAAAATTCGTTTGCCGGAAAATTCTTCTTTAGATTTAACACTCAATGGAGGAGGAATTGAATATAACACGAGTTTTCAAACTAATTTCTTATCCGGAAATCTGACAATCACAGCTAACAGCACCGTTCACCTTCTTAACAACCGCACATTAATTCTTCAAAATGATGTTTCCGGGAATGCGCGGCTTTACATTGATGACAGCGCAACAGCCGTTTCCTGCTTCGGCAGTATTTCGCCTGGAACAAACTCTATCGGTACTCTCACTCTCGATGAAGGTCCGGGAACACTTAATATCGGTCAATTGTCAGATAAAGTAACTTTAAATATTGAAATTTATTCAAACGATTTTGATAAACTCATTGTAGAAAATCTCGACTCTTCACTGAATTTAAGCAACATAAACCTTAATTTCTCTATTCTTCAAATCCCTGATCCAAGCAAAACAAATATTATTATCACATTAATAAACGGAAATGATTTCACAGGTTATTTTGACAGCACAACCTGGCAGATCGGCTTTACAGGAAACGTTTTCATCGAAGGTAATGATGTGAAAGTAACAGGTGTGATTCCTGAACCTTCTGTCTTTTTAATTTATTCTTTACTTATAATTTTTCGCCTTACACTCTTTTATAAAAAATGAAAAATTTATCCCGAAGAGACTTTATGAAAAATGTCGCCCTCGCAGCTATGGCATCAACAGTTGGCGCTTCTCTCTCATCCTGCGCGAACGCGGTTAAAAAAATCAATGTTGAAGAAAAAACAAAAATGCCGAACTTAATCTATGTCTTTCCAGACCAGTTTCGACGACAGTCTCTCGGTTTCCTTAATGAGGACCCCGTCATTACTCCGAATTTAAATAAATTCGCCTCGGAAAGTCTTGTGCTGACTGATTGCGTGAGCTGCTACCCTTTATGCAGTCCTTATCGCGCAATGCTGCTTACAGGTAAATATCCGGCTCAAAATAAAGTGCTGACAAATTGCCATTCCAGACGTTATAAATTTCATAACGAACTGCAAAAATCCGACCGGTGTATTTCTGATGTTCTACACGACAACGATTATTCGCTCGGCTACATTGGAAAGTGGCATCTTGAAAGCCCGTTACCGGAAAAAAACACTTATGGCGAATATACCTGGACACCACCAGACCGCAGGCATGGTTTCGATTACTGGTGCTCTTACGGCTCGACAGGGCATCACTTTCATACTCATTATTACATTAACTCAAAATCTGAGAAAGATGTTACTGAAATTTCCGAATGGTCACCAAAATTTGAAACCGATGTGGCGACAAATTATATAAAAAACACAAACGGAAAATACAGAAAACCAAATCAACCCTTCGCACTCTTCTTAGCTTACAATCCACCACATCCAAATTACAAAGAAGTTCCGGAAAAATATGTAAAAATGTATGACGGGAAAAATTATAAAGATTTGCTCGTCCGGCCAAATCTTGATCCTAAAGGCGAAACAAGCGAAAAAGCAAAAGGGTGGGTTAAAAACTATTTCGCCGCTGTTACCGGCATCGATGACCAATTCGGAAGAATTTTAAATTGCTTAAAAGAACAAGGATTGGATAAAAACACTATCGTCATTTTTACTTCCGACCACGGCGATATGATGGGCAGCCACAATCTCAGATCAAAAAATGTTTGGTATGAAGAATCTATGGGAGTACCTTTTATTATCCGGTGGCCCGGACATATTAAACCAGGAAAAGACGACCTGCTTATCAATACGCCGGACATTATGCCTACTCTGCTTGCTATGATGGGATTGAAAAACAAGATACCGAAAGATGTGCAGGGAAAAGACTTAGCCGGCGCTTTTCTCGGCAAAAAAATTAATCGACCGGATTCTTCTTTCTACTTCTTAATTAAAGAAGGAAAACCTGATTCCGGCAGGCGCGGTTTACGAACTCACCGTTATACTTTTGTCATCTCAAAGTCAAAAAAGAAAAATAAGATTTTTCTTTATGATAATAAAAAAGACCCGTATCAGTTAGAAAACATCGCCGATTCAAAACCGGAACTTGTAAAAAAACTTACCGAAAAATTATATAAAAAACTAACTGAGATTAACGACCCTTGGGTAAAAAATTCTTGAAACCATTTCTCTTTTCTCTCGCTCTTTTTTGCTTGTTCTTCACACAACGCATGGTTGCAGATCACACGCATCCACGATTGCTATTTAATTCAAGCGAAACTAACGAACTTGCAAACAGGAGATTCTCTACTCATTCCGAGGAATGGAGTAAAATGCTCTCAAGATGCAATTCTTTGCTTAACTCTACGCCGGAAACAAATCCGACAAACGCTTATCTCTTAGGTTACGAAGTTGATTTTATGGCGCTCGCACTTGTTCAATTACTTGACCCTTCTCAACCTTATCTCGACACTCTGACTAATTACTTCTTCACAACACTAAATTGGAAAGAATGGAATAATATCGGTTCTGCTCCGCTGAACGATAATCTTGCCGTGGGGATTACTATAACCGCGCTTGCTGAAGTTTACGATTTGCATTACAATAATTTTTCTTTTTCACAACAAACTAACATTAACGCGAAAATAATTAAAATTACCGATGATTACAGAAATTGGTACTGGAGAATCGATACAAAAATAATGAAATCTTTGTGGGGTAATCACGCGTGGAATGCGCTTACAGCTCTCGCAGCAGCCAGATACGCAGCTGATGATATTCCACCAACAATTTTCCACGATTGGACTAATGTTCTTAATTCTCAATTTGCGCGACTCGAAAATATGTGGAACTCCTTCGCAGCTGATGGCGCAAATGATGAAGGCGCAACTTACGCTATGTTCGGGCTGGAACGCGTGCAGGAATGGATGGAAATGAGACGTATCGGGCAAAACCTTTCTAATAATTTCCCGTTTGTAAACCTCGCGTGGTTTACAAATCAATCAATGTATTTTATGTATATCAGCACCCCGGGTGGCGATGATAATTTCGGCGGCTTGGCAAGATTCGGTGATTGTAATCCGGGATATTGGCATAATCCATACAGCGTGTTAACCCTGCTCGCACGACGTTTACGCGACCCGGTTGCGCAGTGGTTGAATTCAAAACAGGATTACAGCACAAATCCCGGGGTTTGGCGATATTTGTGGTATGACCCGACTGTTCCCATTGTTAATCCGGAATCTCTGCCAAAATGGCATCTCTTTGAAAAATACGGCCTATTCTGCTGGCGGTCGTCCTGGTCTAACAACGCAAGCTATTTTACTATCAAATCAGGACAGCATTTCCACGGACACGCTCACCCGGATAACGGGCAATTTATGATTCATCGCGCCGGAATTCCTTACATCACCGACTCAGGTTACACAGTACCTAAATACACAGCCGATCATAACGTTCTGCTTGTTAATAACACAGGTCAAATAGGTGATGGTTCCAACTGGGGTGACTTCGGTGCCAAATGGCCTAATAGTAATATTTGGGGGAAAATAAATACCTCAATCGCTACCGGAACAACACCTGATGAACAACCGGATTTCTTCGATATCCTCTGCAATCCAACACCAATGTGCTCAAACACTCCCATTACAAAGTGGGAACGCGAAGCTGTTTCGGTTAACGGTTTCTTCTTTCTTCGTGACAAAATGAAAGCGCCGGTAAATGTGGAATTTGAACTGCGTTTCCATTCATTTGTCAGTAGAAAAAACAGTAAACCGTTTTATGATTATGACACCGACAGAAACCTTAACCCTTTTTCACTTCTCTCAAATAATTGGTGGAAAATCGACTCAAGAAATGAAAACCCGCAACCGCCTAATCTCCTGCTTGCCGACCTTTCCGCGGAAACCTGGTCGAACAATATTGAAGAAACTTGGATTGATGACCATTATTTGGACGCAAATGTACGACTCGGTAATTATTTGTCTCGAAAACGAACTGATTCAGAATCTTCCTCCCTGATCTTCTTCGCTTTTGACGATGAATTATCAAACCTGACTGTTAATGCCTGGTCGGATGACAAAGCGGAAGGAACACATATAATTAATCAATCCACTTCTCATAAATTTATCGATATTCTTTGGCCGCTCAACGGGAATTCCTGCTCAAATTGTGTCGGCTGGTTTGTTAACGGCAATATGGCAGGTAGAAAATATATGGTTTCAGATTTTGATAATTCCTGCTTTTATTTTGGCAGAGAAACTTCTTTAATTAAAAATGACAACGCAACATTATTTGAAGCAAACTTACCTGTTTCTTTTTACGCGCGAATTGAGAATCCCGGTTTCAACACGACAAACGGTTTAATTATTGCATATTCAGCAACAGTATGCACAGGCATTTTCCATTGCCCGTTCCCGCCTTACCTTGTTCTTAAAAATAATATGAATATCGATTTTAAATGGGATGCGAACAAACTTTTTTTAGAAATCCCGGCAGGCATATCTACTTTTAAAATCGATGTAATTCCGGAACCGATTTTTGTTTCATTTATTTTTATAGCTTTTCTAAATTTAACAAGTTTATTAAAAAATACACGTTTATGATATAATAAAATTTATGATCTATAAAATTCTATATCCTTTTTATATCTCTTTTTGTTGGATGTTCATTTCAGCAAATATCTTCGCCGATGTTTCTACACAGGAACTCGCGGAAATCAAGCTGATTAGACATAACTGTATGAGCACCGCTATCTCTCTGCCGCCCGTCGGCGACTTGCCGAGAAAGTCCGTTGACGAATATCTTACTTTAATAAATCCCGACGGAAGTTTTTCGGATACAAGTTCAACAATTGAAATCATGACCGGAAGACTCCTCTTTTTAGCGCAGGCTTTTCAAAACGACCCGAGCTGGAAAGGAAATTCCCATTTGAAAACTAATCTTTATTCCGCTGTCCAATTCTGGCTTGATAATGACCCGGGAAACAGCGGCTGGCCCAACGGCGCTTTCGAAGAACCGCGCGCTATGGTTTCTATCGGTCTATGTCTTTATGACGCAATCCAATTCGATAAAACTAATTCGCCGGAAATAGCCGCACGGCTCGATTCTCTGCTTAACGGAATTATCGACTGGGCAAATGCCGTTTGGACTGTTTATGTTACCGGCGAAGGATTTGAAGGCGCTAACGTCGCTTATCGACTCTACGCCATGATTGGGCAAGCCGCTATCGCGGACGACCCGGATAAATTTAATAACATTACAAACATCATAAATAAAACTTTTATCGTCGGCGGAGATAACGGCATTTTCACGGGAAGGCATTCCGACGAATCCTGGCATCAGCACAACGGCGGTGGCGGACAAAATTATTGGCTGGGGTATGGCAGAGATTGGCTAAATCGAACAAGAGACGCCGGCGTTAAATTAAAAAACACAAGATGGGCGCTCAACAACTCTCAACTCAACATTTTCGCGGACTGCATTATCGACGGCTGGCAATGGTTTTATTATCGCGACCAAGGTGTTTATTCCGTCGGCGGCAGACACAATCTTATCAAAAACGCGCTGATAGACAATAACTACATTTCAAAACAAATTGATTATTTGAGAAATCTCGCCGGAGAAGAAAATCTTACAAGAAATTCCGAACTCGAAACTGTAAAAATAAGAATG
>Ga0164318_10002471_pt1 | contig 17186 bp, 17 predicted proteins | sample GuaBasSedimGuay9_FD_113734 | JGI IMG/M metagenome (GOLD analysis project Ga0164318, IMG submission 113734) | Subseafloor sediment microbial communities from Guaymas Basin, Gulf of California, Mexico - Guay9, Core 4571-4, 0-3 cm | ecosystem: Environmental > Aquatic > Marine > Hydrothermal vents...
AGATGCACAGCCACACCCCTCCCTAAAATCATCAGACCCAGGGTCAGGGCCAAGAAATCCTTGCTAGTGAACCGGATGTCTAGCAAATAGGTGCGTTGGCGGCCACAATTGAAGCCTTTGGTCTCCAAGGCTCAGGCCATGATCTGGCTGCGGCGCAGGGTCAGCAGGAATATCGGCACCTGTACGGCGGTATGGCGTTTCAGCCGCGACTAGCATGCCGCTCTCCAGATCCAGGCCGCGGGCCTGTTGCGCTTCTTTCAGCGCATAAAAAAAAGCCCATGGTTAACCCTTCTGGTATCTTAGGGTGCCGAAGACTAGCCAGGCTAATCTCACCGGCATCCGCCTTCCCGGTCTTGGAAAAAAACCTTGAAAATAGGTAAAAATTTTAAGATACTCCACTATTGAAGTGAACTTTAGCTTTAGCGCCTGGATAACCGAATCTGGCCTTACCCAAAGGATTGTCGATAATGTTCAAGATTTATATTTTGCTCTTGATTCTGGTTGATGTGATCTTCAATGTCTCAGGCCAATTACTCCTGAAACACGGTATGAGGTGCATCGGTAATTTTAACCTGTCGGTAGCCAGCCTATACCCTGTTTTTTTAAAGGCCGCTACCAGCCGCTTTATCATCATGGGGCTATGCTGTTATGTCATCGGCTTTATGATTTGGCTCATTGTCTTAGCCAAGGCCGAGGTTAGTTATGCCTACCCCCTGATCAGCCTGGGCTATGTGTTTACCGCCATCCTGGGCTGGAGCCTGTTTGGCGAGGCCGTCTCTCTGGCCCGCATAACCGGCATTTTCATAACCTGTGTGGGCGTATTTTTAATCGCTACCAGCTAGATCTGTTTTCTGTTTTCTGTTTTCTGTTAATTTTGGAAAATGCTAACTCCTGGGCGGATTTTTACGCGTCTTGGCGTGAGATAGATATTCATCCCCACTGCCCAAAAACCCCAAATTATCAGATCACATACTTGCCGGAATCAACCGATAGACCTCAATCAGCGGCAAATTATGCTTTTGGGCCAGGGCCCGGCAGGCCTCGTATTCGGGTAAGATCCGGCTCTGCCCTCTGATCTTTGTGACTTTGACCGGCAGCGGGCCGTACGGGGTGTCGATCGTCTCGGTCCAGCGCGGGGCGACCAGCCGTTCCACCTCCATCAGCCGGACCCCCAGGGTGGTGGACTCCGTGAACAAAGTTTCGATGATGGCCTGCCGGCCGGGCAGGGGGGCAATCACGGTCAGCCGGATTCCCGGTCGGTTTTTCTTCATTTGCAGGGGCGCGTAAGCCACATCTAAGGCTCCGGCGGCAAATAAGGCAGCCATCAGATGATCATATAATTCCGGCGGCTGATCATCAATGTGGGTCTCCAGGACCAGCACCCGTTCGATCTGTCCCAGAGCCGGGGTCAGCGCGGGCTGGCCGATGACCAGACGCAGCAGGTTGGGCTGTGAGGGCAGATTAAGGGTGCCGGCCCCATAGCCGAGCCGTGCGACGGTCAGGGCCGGACAGGGGCCAAAGCGGGCCGCGGTGCCCTTTAAAATCGCGGCTCCGGTGGGCGTCACCAGCTCGGCATTAATTTCTGTGCCATAGACCGGTACCCCAGTCAGTAACCAGGCGGTGGCCGGGGCGGGATTGGGCAGCAGGCCGTGGGCGCAGCGGATCAGTCCCTGACCCAGGGGCAGGGCCGAGGCATAGATCTGGCTGAGACCCAAACGCCAGAAGCCGTAAGCGACCCCGACCACATCCAGAATGGAGTCGACCGCTCCGACTTCATGGAAATGCACCTGCTCCAGGGGTTGCTGATGCACGTGGGCCTCGGCTTCAGCCAGAACGCCAAAAATTGCCTGGCTTAACTCCTGGACCCGCGGCGGCAACGGTGCTCTATCAAGCAGGCGGACAATATCCTGATAAGTCCGGTGCGGTTGCGGCGCACTAACCCGAATGTCAACTTTGGTGCCGCGCAGGTGATGTTTGACTACCGGCTGCGCGCTAATTTGGTAGCCGGTCAGCCCTAATCCCGCCAGAGCGGATTTTAACTCCTCCAGATCAAGGCCGACTTCGATCAAGGCCCCCAGGGTCATGTCGCCACTCAGCCCGGAAAAGCAGTCAAAGTAGGCCAGGTGTTCAGGAGGCAGGGGTAGGGGGCTTGACATGAATTTCGACCTCCTTGATACTGCGGACCGTGGCGCTGCGGATGATAAAGTGCAGCTCGCCGAACTGTAGGCGATCCCCGGCCTTGGGGATATCGCCCAACTGGTGGATCAAAAATCCTCCCAAAGTATCGTAGTTGCCTAAAGGTAAGTCAACCCCCAGGGCTTCATTCAGGGCCTCGATCTCCATCCGGGCATTGACCAAATAGACGCCCTCCCAGAGCTTCTTGAAAGGAACCAGTTCTTGATCGAATTCATCGGAGATCTCACCGACAATCTCTTCCAACAGATCTTCAATGGTGACGATGCCGACTGCACCGCCGTACTCATCCACCACTACCGCCAGGTGTATGCCCAAGCGCTGCATCTCGCCCAGGAGTTGATCGACCGGTTTGATTTCCGGGACATATTCCACGCCCCGAATCAGGGGCTTGATGGAACGCGAGGACGGCTGCTCCCCTAATAGATCAAAGCTGTGTAAGATGCCGATGATATTATCAATGCGTTGGCGATACACCGGCAGGCGGGAAAAATGGGTGCGCTGAAACTCGGCCAGGGCCTGGGACACCAAGAAGGTGTCGGGAATCGCGGCCACTTCAATCAGAGGGACCATCACCTCTTTGACCGTGGTCTGACTGAAATGCAAAATGCGATGGATAATGGCCCGCTCTTCGCTTTTGAGGTCCACCTCCGTGCGACTGACCTTAACCACCATTTGTAGTTCTTCCCGGGTGACAAAGGGGACGGGTCCGGTTTGCGGGGCCCCGGTCAGTATCAAAAAAAATCGACTAAGAGCGGCAAATACCATGGTAACCGGGTAAATCAACCAGGAAACCACCCAGAGTATCGGACTTAAACGCCGGGCCAGACGGGTAGGGCGCTGACGGGCAATGGACTTGGGGGTGATCTCGGCCAGCAGCAGGATCAGGGGTGGTAAGGCCAACATGGCGATCAATTCTCCCCACCATCCCAGAAATTCGATTAACAGCGCGGTGACCAACACCGTATTACTGATTTCCGCCAGGTTAGCGCCGACCAGGGTGGTGGACAGGAACCAGTCGGGCAGGTTCAGCAGTTTCAAGGCCAGGGCTGCCCCGCGCTGGCCTTTATCGGCCAAGTGCTGCAATTGCCGTCGGTTGGCCGCGACCAGAGCGATCTCGGAACTGGAGAAAAAGGCCTCCAGCAGCAACAACGGCACAAATATGGCCAAAACCGTCCAGGTAATCATGGTTCTGTGATCGTCACCAGTATTTCGATAATCCTGGTGCCCTTCATGCGCAGGATTTCGAATTCCAGACCATCGTAAGCAATGGTGTCCCCTTCCCGCGGTAATTCGCCGAACAGGTTGAAGACAAACCCGCCCATGGTATCGGAAGGCTCCAAGGGTAATTGTCGACCGGCAGTTTCATTGAATTCGGCCACCGGTAATCGACTCCGGACCAGATAGACCTTGGGGGCCAACTGATCCAGCAGCTTGCCGGTGCGCTGGAACTCGTCTTCGATTTCGCCGAATAATTCTTCCAGTAGATCTTCCACAGTCACCAACCCCGCCAGGCTGCCATATTCATCTACCACCAAACAGAGGCGGAGCTTCTGGGCCTGAAGCTCGCTCAACAGATCAAAGGCCCGCTTATTCTCCGGAACATAATAAGGCGGCCGTAATAATTTTTTGATACAGGAGCGGTCACACGGTTGACTGGGGGAGAGGGCCAAAAGGTCCTTGGCATGCAGAATGCCCAGGATGTCCTCCGGATTTTTGCCGTAGATCGGCACCCGCGAAAACCGCGAGCGTTTCAGGGCCTGGATCAGCTCGGCGGCTGCCATGGTGATCGGTAACAGGAAGATATCAGTGCGAGGGACCATGATCTTGCCCACTGTAATATCGCCGAAGGCCATTAAGTTCAAAATGAATTCCCGCTCCAGGGGGGCGATCAGTCCAGCTTCGTGGCTGTCTTCCACCATGCGCAAGAAATCTTCCTCTTTAACCAGGGTGAGTTTAGTCTCCGGCCGGCAGCCCAGGAGGGTCATCAGGCCCTGACTAAGCCACAGGAGCACTACTCGAAAGGGGGTTAACAACGGCAAAATCACGGTTAGCGGTAAGGCGACCAGCCGGGCCAGGCGTTCCGGGTAAGTCAGGGCAATCGATTTAGGGATGATTTCGCCGACCAGTAACATGGCGGGGACGATAACCCCCAAGGCCAGCCATTTGCCCTTCGCGCCCCAGATGCTCAGGGCCAACGAGGTGGCCACCACCGAACACAAGATATTTACGGTTTCATTACCGATGATGATGGAGGTCAGCAACCGCTGCGGGCGGGACAATAAGGAATCGATAACTTGACCGCTGCGTCTGCCTTTTTCCTTGAGTTTGAGGCGGCTTACGGGGCTTAAGGAGAACAGCGAGGTTTCGGAGACCGCAAAGAAGCCATAGAACCCCAACAAGATGCCCAGCGTCAGCCATTTAAGCCAGAGGCCCAGTTCCAAAGGAACTCCTTAGTAACCGATTACGACGGCACCGTCCCAGGGCGGCGCGGCTTCTGACGGGCGGAGGGCGCCGGACGCTTGTAATCCTTGCTGAAGGGGGAACAAGCCAGCGCCTCCTGGAGTACCTGATCCATGTTATCGACCAGCACAAACTTAAGACGCCTTTTAAGGTTTTTAGGAATTTCCACCAGGTCTTTGCGGTTGGCCTCAGGGATAATGATTTTTTTGATCTGGACCCGCAGCGCCGCCAGTGCCTTTTCTTTGAGACCGCCGATCGGCAGGACCTTGCCCCGCAAGGTGATCTCGCCGGTCATGGCTACATCTTTGCGGACCGGAATCCGGGTTAGAGCCGAAATCAGCGCCGTGGCCATGGTGACCCCGGCAGAAGGACCGTCTTTAGGAATGGCACCCGCCGGGACGTGCAAATGGATATCCAGCTTCTCATAGAAATCTTCTTGTAGATTGAAGACCTCAGAGCGGGCCCGGGCATAACTCAGCGCGGCCTGGGCCGACTCTTTCATGACTTCTCCCAGGTGTCCGGTCAGGGTGAGTTGCCCTTTGCCCTTCATCAGACTGGCTTCGATATAAAGCGTCTCGCCGCCGAATTCGGTCCAGGCCAGGCCGGTGGCCACCCCCACCTCATCTTTCTCCCGCTCCACTTCGGGCAAATATTGGGGCGGGCCTAGGTAGCGGTGGAGGTTGGCCTTGGTAATAGTGAACGGTCCTCGCTCATCCCCGGCGATCCGCCGGGCGATCTTGCGGCACAGACTGCCAATCTCCCGCTCCAGGTTCCGCAGCCCGGCTTCGCGGGTATAGCGGTTGATCAATTCGATCAACACGCCCGGCGAAATTTCCAAGTCCGTAGGCTTGAGGCCGTTTTCCTTTAACTGGCGGGGCAACAGATATTTTTGGGCAATTTCCAGCTTTTCTTCTTCAGTGTAGCCGGAGAGCCGCAGGATTTCCATCCGGTCTAAGAGGGCGGAAGGGATCGAATCTACCTGGTTGGCGGTGGTAATGAACATCACCTTGGACAGATCAAAAGGCAGATTGAGATAGTGGTCGCTAAAGGTCCGGTTCTGTTCCGGATCTAACACCTCCAACAGGGCCGCGGCCGGATCGCCCCGAAAATCCTGGCCGATCTTATCGATCTCATCCATCATAAACACCGGGTTGTTGGAGCCGGCGGTCTTGAGGCCTTGAATAATGCGGCCCGGCAACGCACCGATGTAGGTCCGCCGATGTCCACGGATCTCGGCTTCGTCCCGAATCCCGCCCAAAGAGATGCGGGTAAACTTCCGGCCTAAGGCTCGGGCAATGGACTGGCCCAAGGAGGTCTTACCGACTCCGGGCGGGCCGACAAAACACAGGATGGGGCCTTTCATCTTTTTATTGAGTTTGCGCACACTCAGATATTCTAAGATCCGATCCTTAATTTTCTCCAGATCATAGTGATCGGCATCCAGAATTGTCTTGGCCTCTTTGAGGTCTAATTTGTCTCGGGTGCCTTTGCTCCAGGGCACTTCCACCAGCCAGTCCAGGTAGGTGCGCACCATGGAGGCCTCCGCCGCGTCCGGATGCATCTGCTCCAGCCGCGAGAGCTGCTTGATGGTCTCCTCTTCGGCTTCTCGGGGCATGCGGGCGCGGATGATCTTTTGCCGATAATCCTCCAGTTCTTCGGCCCGTTCATCGATTTCGCCCAACTCTTTTTTGATGGCCCGGAGCTGCTCCCGCAGATAATATTCCCGTTGGGTGCGGTCAATCTCTTCTTTGGCCTCCGATTGGATCTTGGCCTGCATGGTGGAAACTTCCAGTTCCCGGCGCAAGTAATCGTTAACCTTGATCAACCGATGGATGGCATTGGCTTCCTCCAGGATGGCCTGGGATTCAGGGGTCTTTAAATGCAAATTGGAGGCTACCAGATCTGCCAGCCGGCCCGGATCTTCAATAGAATCTAAGACAGAGATCAGCTCTGGCGACAGAATTTCTTTCAAGGAGAGGATCTTCTCGCTCATTTCCCGGGCATTGCGCATGAGGGCTTCGGCCTCAATGGAGATTTCCGTTACCGGTAGATCGGCAAGCTGGTCAATGGCCACTTCATAATAGGGCTCTTCCTTTAAAAATGAGCGGATCCGAGCTTTTTGCAGACCCTGGACCAGGATCTTGAGGCGCCCGTCAGGTAACTTTAAGACTCGCATAATCAGGCTGACCGTGCCCACCTGGTAAATCTCCTCGGCCCCCGGCTGGTCAATGGTGGAATCCCGTTGGGTGGCCAAAAAGATAAACCGTTCTTTAGCCAGGGCCGCCTCGATGGCCAATACCGAGTTTTCCCGGCCGACAAAGAGAGGCAGAATCATATGGGGAAAGACTACTACATCCCGGACCGCCAACAAGGGCAGCTCTTCCGGAATATCGATCTGGGGGGCTTCGTCATCTTCAGCGTAGTTCCAAACCTTTTTTTGATCAGGCATCTTATCTCCCAGGAAATAAAAAATCAGCGCGGCATGGTTAACAGGGGTAGCATAAAAACTGCCCCGACGTCAAGATTGAACTTTGAGGATAATCGACTTCCAGCCCCAGACCATACCGCCAGATGAGGCTAACCGTGCCAATACTACCGCATCACTCTCAATTTATTATTAAATTATAATAATTCTATCAAGCTTCGGCAATCGGGGGCAAGCCAACGGTTGGTAAAGGTCCTTGAAAAAAAACCAATTTTAATCATATAATAATTTCAATGGACATTGTTACCGCACTCTTGGACCCTCAGGCCTACCCCGAGCCGACCCAGCAGGTGGAACTGGTCCAGACCCATATTTCACTGGTTTTCCTGACCGATCAACATGCTTATAAGGTCAAAAAAGCAGTGGATTTTGGCTTCCTTAATTTTACCACCCTGAGTCGGCGCCATTATTTTCTGCAACAAGAATTACTCCTGAACCGGCGGCTGGCTCCGGAAATCTATCTGGAGGTGGTGCCGATTGTCGGGCGCGATGCCGGGGTCCGACTGGGGGGCCGAGGCGAGCCCCTGGAATATGCTCTAAAGATGCGCCGTATGCCCCAGGAGCGCATGATGGACGAGGTCGCTGATCGCAATGAGTTAACCCTTCAAGTTATGGACCGCATTATTGCCATCCTGGTGCCCTTTTACCAACAGGCGGAGACCGGGCCGCGCATCAATAAATTTGGTGAATTAACTCTGATCGCCTATAATCATGAAGAAAATTTCGCCCGGACCGAGAAATTTATTGACCGGGCGCTGTCTAAAGAGGCTTTTAAGGACATCGTCGCCTATGCCTGGGGTTTTATGACCCGAAATGAAGAGCTGTTTGCGGCGCGGATCTGCCAGGGGCGCATCCGGGATTGTCATGGCGACCTGCACATGAGAAATATCTGTTTGGCCAATGGCGTTTATATCTTTGATTGTATCGAGTTCAATCCGCGCTTTCGCTATAGTGACGTGGCCGCGGATATCGATTTCTTGGCCATGGACCTCGATTTTCATGGTTTTCGGAAATTAAGTGATTATTTTGTTCGTAATTTTGCCCAGGCCGCAAATGACCCCGGCATCCTTGAGTTGGTAAATTTTTATAAATGTTATCGGGCCTTTGTCCGGGGCAAGATCAATGCCTTCGCCGCCGAACAGGGCAGTCAGTCAGCCGCGGCGCGGCGCCTGGCCTTGGACCAGGCCCAAGCTTATTTTAAACTGGCCTGGGAATACGCCCGCCAGGGGTAAGGGTTGGAACTTCTGATAATCCTGGTAATCTTTGGGCTCATCGCTACCGGCAAGACTACCCTGGCCCAAACCTTAAGCCGTCAGCAAGGTTGGCCGGTTATTCATAGTGACGCGGTCCGCAAGCACTTGGCGGGGTTGAGGCCTACCAGCCGCGTTCCCGCAGCTTTTGGAGCAGGCATCTATACTGCGGACTTTTCCCGGCGCACCTATGAGGAGATTTTGCATCAGGCCCGGCAATATCTGGCCGCCGGCTCCTCCGTGATTGTGGATGGCTCTTTCAAACGCTCCCAAGACCGTGCGGCGATCCGGCAACTAGCCCAGGAGCATAACGCCCGCCTAGGATTTATTTATTGTACCTGTAGTCGCCAAGAGATCCAACGGCGTTTGGAACAGCGTCAACAAAATCGCCAGGCGATTTCTGATGGCCGCCCGGAAATTTTAGCGGCACAGGAACAAGATTTTGATATACTGGATGATCTAAAGGGTACGCCATTACTTTATCTGGATACGGGGCGGTCAGCCACGGTTGTGCTCCAGGAGGTGAACCAGTTTTTAACAATGCTTATCTCATAAACCAGGAGGCTACCATGGAACGAGAGGAAATCATTGCCAGGGTTAAAAAACGGGCCCGGGACAATTTCAAAACCGGCTTGAATTGTGCGGAATGTGTCTTTGAAGCGGTGTTAACTGAACTCTTTCCCGAGCTGCCCCCCGAAACTATGGCGATGGTCACCGGTTTCGGCGGGGGCTGCGGCTTATATGGCGATACCTGTGGAGCCTTATTGGGAGCCATGGCCGCGGTGGGTCTGGCCTATGGCCGGAAGGGTAAGCCCGAGGGTGATCTGGCTCAGGCCAAGGCCGAGTTGTATGGCAAACCAGGGCTCTATAGAATTTTTAACCGCTTACCTAATGAATTAAAGAAGCGCTACGGGTCCACTATGTGTCGGGATCTGACCAAGAAATGGCAGAAGGAATGGCTCTGCCGGGAACACGCCCTGCAGGTGCGGGATATCATCGGCGAGATGGCGGAACTGGCCGCGGAAATGATCGTTCCCAAGGATGTGGAGGGCTGGGGTTCCCAACCTCTGGGGGAAAACGTTGAAGGCATTAAAGAATAACGGTTAAGTGGTTTAATCAATGGCAAAAAAGCGCATTTTAAGCGGGATGCGGCCTACCGGCAAGCTCCATCTGGGCAATCTGCACGGGGCCTTGGAAAATTGGGTCAGACTCCAGGACGAATATGAGTGCTACTATTTTGTCGCGGATTGGCATGCCCTGACCACCGATTATGAGCAGACCGAAGGCATCCGCGACAATGTCTGGGAAATGGTCATTGATTGGCTGAGCGTCGGTCTGGACCCTCAGAAATCAACCCTATTTGTCCAATCGGCCATCAAAGAGCATGCCGAACTCTTTATGTTGTTCAGCATGATTACGCCGATTGCCTGGTTGGAGCGCAACCCGACGTATAAAGAACAGATACAGGAAATGTCCCAAAAGGACCTGCATATGTTTGGCTTTTTGGGTTACCCGGTCCTGCAGGCCGCGGACATTCTGATGTATAAGGCGCACGGAGTGCCGGTGGGGGTAGATCAATTGCCGCACGTCGAACTGACCAGAGAAATCGCCCGCCGTTTTAATCACTTGTACGGTGTGGTCTTCCCGGAACCCGCGACTATCCTGACCGAGGTTCCCAAGCTTTTGGGTATTGATGGCCGCAAAATGAGCAAAAGTTATCACAACTGTATCTATTTAAGTGACCCGCCGGAGGTGATCCGCCGCCAGGTCAGTCTGATGGTTACCGATACTATGCGGCCCCGGAAGAAGGACCCTGGCGATCCCGACCGCTGTCTAGCCTTTCCGTACCACCGGCTGTATTTGCCGCCAGAGACCCTGGACCGGATCACGGCTGAATGTCGGTCCGCCACCCTGGGCTGCGTCGAGTGTAAAAAAATCCTGGCCGAAGCCCTGGTTGAGTATCTGGCGCCGATTCGGCAGCGACGGCGCGATTATCTGGAACACCCGAAAAAAGTCCAGGCCATTATTGAAGATGGCAACGCCCGGGCCCGGACTCAGGCCCAGCAGACCATGGCCGAGGTCCGGGAGGCGGTAAAAATTTAGTTTCGAGTTTCGAGTTTTTAGAAATAAATAAAAAGGCCCCCCGCCCTGAAACTTGAAATTCGAAACTGAAACCATGAAAGAACGGCTACAAAAATTTCTCTCCCGGAGCGGTCTGGCCTCGCGACGCCAGGGAGAAGAATTGATTCAGGCCGGCCGCGTCACCGTCAATGGCCGGGTAGTTACTACCTTAGGCACCAGGATCGACCCGGAAACCGACGAAATCCGGTTAGATGGCGAGCGGGTGCGACTGCCCTGCCGTCGGCTGACGGTGATGCTGCATAAAACCGAAGGCTATGTCACGACCAGGCACGATCCCCAGAGGCGGCGGCAGGTGACCGATTTGCTCGGAGAAATGGGAGCCGGCCTCTATCCCATCGGTCGGCTGGATTATGACACTAGTGGGCTGCTGCTTCTGACCAATGACGGGGAATTGGCCAACCGGCTGATGCACCCCCGGTTCCAGGTGGCCAAGACCTATCGGGTGACTGTAAGGGGGGCCATATCATCGGCCGCGGTCCAACGTCTGGAGGCGGGGGTCAGATTGGCGGGACGCACTACCGCCCCGGCCCGTGTCCGGGTCATTAAGGTGCTTCCGGAAAGAACGGTGCTGGAACTGACCATCCGGGAGGGACGTTACCACCAGGTCAAACGCATGTGTGCCCAGGTGGGACACCCGGTTTTGAAGCTCAAACGCATCGCTTACGGCCCGGTGAAGCTGGGCCGACTGCCCCGCGGGGCTTATCGTGAACTAAGTACCCATGAATTAGTCCAACTCTGGGAAGTCAGCGGGCGTCCTAAAACCGCTAATCCGAAACGTTAGACCGTAGTAATTTTATGAGTGATCAATCTCCTTTAACCCCTGGGGGCGAGCCTTATCGCTGGCCCCGCGGTCCGGCTTATCAAACTGCGCCGCGGCCGGAAGCCCCACTACCGCGGCTTCCCCGGATTCACGTTATCTTGTTTCTGGCTACGGTGCTGACCACCCTGGTGGCCGGAGCGATGCAACAGGGAATAAACCCCTTAGCCACTCCCTGGCTGATCTATAAAGGCATCCCTTTTTCCTTTACCTTATTGCTCATTCTTTTTTGCCACGAAATGGGTCATTATCTGGCTTCGCGTTGGCACCACCTGGATGTGACACTGCCTTATTTTATTCCCGCGCCGCCGATTCCTTTCATCATTGGGACATTGGGGGCCTATATCCGCATCCGCTCTCCGATTCAGGACAAACGGGCCCTGATGGATGTCGGCGCTTCCGGGCCGCTGGTGGGCCTGGTAGTAACCATCCCCATCCTGGCCCTGGGCTTGGAATTTTCTGAAGTGCGGTTAATTCCACCCGGCTTAGAAGAACCGGGCGGCTTTATGCTGGGCGAATGTCTGTTATTTAAACTGATCAGTTGGTTGGTGGTAGGAGATTTACCAAAGAATTATCATATCTTCCTGCATCCCATGGCCTTTGCCGGCTGGCTGGGGCTGTTTGTCACCAATCTCAACCTGATTCCCATCGGGCAGTTGGACGGCGGCCATGTATCTTATGCCTTATTTGGGGACCGCTCCCGGGTGATTGCCAAAATCTTCTATGGCTTCCTGCTGATCTGTGGACTGTTGGGATGGGTAGGCTGGCTGGTGTGGGCCTTGTTATTGTATTTTATGGGGTTTTTCCATCCCCAGCCCTTGCATGATTGGCTACCTCTGGATCGGCCGCGACAATGGATTGGCGCCATCACCATCGTCGTCTTTATTTTGACCTTTACGCCGGTGCCCATGCAGAGCTTCTGAGCAGGGCCGAGCTTCTCGGCATTAATGGGGGAAGCTGGTTTCCGGATGGACACTAACTAGCACCTTGACTAAAATTAGGTGCCTGTGGCAAAACAGCTTTTATACCTTTATTATTGAATAGTAATCCCTATGACTTATCGGGAAGAATTATATAAGTTCTGCCCCCAATGTGGCGGCCGACTGGTAAAGAAACTGCTCAAAGCCCAGGAGCCCAGGCGTTTAGTGTGCACTGACTGTGGCTTTGTTTTTTATCTGGATCCCAAGCTGGCGACCATTGCCGTCATACCCTTGGAAGACGGCATCGTTTTGCTCCGCCGGGCCATTGAGCCGGGCTATGGGTTGTGGGTGCTGCCGGGCGGGTTCGTCGATGTCGGAGAACCGGTAGAAGTTACCGCAGTGCGGGAAGTCGCGGAAGAAGTGCTGCTCCAGGTGCGCATCACCCAACTCCTCAATATCTATTCCTACACCGGCCGGACTACGGTAGTGGTAGCTTTTGTTACGGAGGTATTGGGAGGGACTCTGGGCCCTGGAGATGAGACCCTGGAAGTGGGCATCTTTCGTCCCCAGGAAATCCCCTGGGACCAACTGGCCTTCTCAAGTAGTCGGGATGCCCTGACCGATTATTTAAAAATGACCAACCTGCAAGTTTGAACGGGACGGACTAAAGCCAATTCGAGGGACTATTTTTGGTTTAATCTCTAAAAACCCCACGCGAGGGCCAAACGATGTCAGGTCAACAATCCCGTAAGTCTCGACGTTTTGCAATCCGATTGGAACTCAAGGAGATCAACGGCAAACCAGGGACGGGGACCTACCTGTTAGATCTAAGCGCCACCGGGGCCAAGTTGGAATCCCCCACTGCTTTTGCCCTAAATAATCCTGTAAACTTCACGTTTATCTTCCCGGCGGAAAATAAGGAATTCCGTCTGGGAGGGCGGGTAGTCTGGGTCCGTCCCCTGATGGGACAGCCCGCGCGCTATCTGATCGGCTTACAATTATTCCAGTCTTTATGGGAACTAGACTTCTTAGCCCGCCGCTTGGAAAATTTAATCCCCAAGTAACCGCTAAAATCAGGACAGATTGGCTTCCTGGGCCGCGGCGGCGGGAGAGCAACGCTTCTTGGTTAAACAAAAAGGCGAACCCTGAAGTTCGCCTTTCCTAATTGCTAGTCCCCGGACTAGTTAATGGGCATGATCATGGATTTCGGCGTCATGGGCCGGATGTTCATGCTCATGAGGGCCATGCTCGCCGCTGTGCTCATGGTCATGCACATGGATGTTACCGGCATGCGTGTGGGGGTGAGAATGTTCATGCATGTGTTCATGCTCATGAACGTGAGTATGTTCGTGAGTATGAACCATCTCGCCATGGCGATGCTCATGAGTATGTACGTGGGTATGCTCATGATCATGCAGGTGTCGATGTTCGTGAGTCCCTTCCATTACTTTCTCCTCCCTTCATAGGATGTGTTAGTCCTTCATGGACTTATTTATCTAATATTTAAAACTCTTGAGAACAAATGTCAAGAAATATTTGCAGTTTTTTGTTGGTTTAAGCGGCCCGGAGGGCATTGACGATATTCATGCGGGCGGCGCGTAAGGCCGGTAATAACCCGCCGATTAAGCCCATGCCCAGGGCAAAGACCAGGCTTTTGAAAATAATCCCTTGGGACAGGGCAAAATTAAAGGCAATTTCTGAAAAGGTCTGCCAATTAGTGGTCGAGATATTGATAAATTGCAGGAAGGAGGCCGCACCCAGACCTCCCAAGCCGCCGATCAGGCCGATGAGCAAGGACTCGATGAGAATGGCGGTCAAGATATTGCCCCGGCTAAACCCCAAGGCCCGCAGGGTGCCGATCTCCACGGTGCGGGCGGCCACCGCGGCATACATGGTGATCATCGCACTCAACACCGCGCCGACGCTGAAGATGCTGGTCAGGACCATACCCAGTATGCGAATAAACTCGGCCAGGCGTTCGGACTGCTCCTCGTAGAACATTACCTCCCGCTTGACCTGGACGGTCAGCCGCGGATCGCTTTCCAGGCGTTGGCGCAATTCAGTAAAATCTCCGGGATTCCTCAATTTAAGGACCACGTCGGAATAGACCGGACGCCGAAAGGCCTGCATCAACTGGTCGACATCGCCCCAGATCTCCGAACTGAAGCCGGTATTGCCCGCCGCCAGGATGCCGACAATGGTCCAGGTGCGCATGCCAAAGTGCAAACTCTGGCCCAGACCGCTGCCGACAAAACGGCGGGCCACGTTTTCGCCCACTACGATTTCGGTGGAACCAGGTCGGAAAAAGCGTCCCGCCCCCATTTTAATTTCGGGACGCATCTCCAGGGATATGGGCCTGACCCCCCGGATAGTGACATTGGTCCGTTGCCCGGTGGTTCGTTTGGGCAGGTTAATCAGGACTACCACCTCCGGGGATACCAGTGGCTGCCCCTGGGGATTTAGAGCGATTTCCGGCTGGGACTCAATAATCGCCGCCTGATCGCGGTCAATGATGCTCTGTATTTCGGTGTCGGCTGAGGACCGCAGAACCAAGGCGTTGTCGTAGGAGCCGGTGGCCACTAAGGTTTGCCGTAATCCTTCAGCCAGCATCAGCACCGCGGCAAAGACAAATACCACCAGGCTCATACCGCTGGCAGTGAGCACCGTGGTCAGGCGACGGGTCCAGAGATTGCGGAAGCTATAACTCAGGGGGATCTTCATCAGTAAATAGATTTAATCAGCCGATCCGGCGTAAACCCTCGGCGATGCTCACCCTAGCCGCCTGCCAGGCCGGAAAGATAGCCGAGACCACACCCACCCCCAGTGAGGTCAACAGGCCAACAATCAAAGTCACCGAACTGACGTGGAAAATCCGGAAATACTGCGACAGAGCACTGCGAAAGATCTGTGCGGCGGGGAAACTCAAGACCAGGCCGATCATACCCCCGGCCAGGGCGATGGCAATGGACTCACCCCCGATCAGCCCCACCAAATGCCAGGGCTGGAAACCCAGGGTCTTCAGAGTCGCATATTCATTCAGCCGTTCGCGGGCGGTCATGGCCATGGTATTAGCCAACACTACCAGGATGACCCCGATAACCAGAAAGGAAACCACCTGAATGGACATCAGGATGGCCTCGGTCATGGCTACAAAACCCAGGTGAAAGGCCTTCTCGGTTTCGGTCAAGGTCTCGGCCAGGGAATTTTTGAACAGCTCATCGACCTGAGCGGCCACTACTGCGGCCTGATTCGGGTCATCGACCTGGATGATATAGACCCCCACCTGATTAGCCAGTGCCGGGGCATTCTTTTCCAGGGTTTCATTAAGATAATCCCAGTGAAAGAAGAAGCGGCCCTCATCAGTGCTCTTTTCCACCCCGGTATAGATGCCCCGCAACACAAACTCCAGGTTGGCCGGGTAGTGAGTGCTTTTGATCGGAATAATATCCCCTAAGCGCCAGCCATATTTTTCCACCAATTGGCGACCGGCAATGGCCGCCTGGCGCTCTTTGAGGAAGACCAGTTTTTGTTCTTCGGGGATGATGAATTCCGGATAAAGGTCCAGATAGTGACGGGCCTCCACTGCAAATTGCGGAAAAAAGTTTTTCTCATCGATATAGATGCCGCCAAACCAGGTACTATAGGATACCGCCGATACTCCGGGGACAGCCCTGATCTTGGACAGATAGGCCAAGGGCAGACGAAAGATCAAAGAGACCGCATTGCGGGTTACCAAGCGGTAGGCCGAGGAGCCCTCCACCCCGGCGTACCAGGCGTCTACCACCGTGCGCAGCAATCCGAAAGATAAAATGGCCACCGCCATACCGGTGATGGTCAGTATGGTCCGTAGCCGGTGACGGAGAATATTTCGATAAATAATCTTAAAAACCATATAGTTATATATTATTAGATATACCCTTGGTTTCCAAGCTCAGTTTGGATACCAGGATAAAAAAGTCTTTGATAGGGTGCGTCCTGGGCGCCGTAAATGTTGTTTCCGTAAAACCGGTTGACCGGTTAGCCGCCGATTTCCCCATCCTGACAACAGACCAATGCCGATGAGTATAGAGTTTCCTTTAACATTCCATTGGCTTATAATCCTCAGCTTCACAGTTTAAGATCCCTTTGTCCAGGTGCCGTATCCGGGAAGCCTTGGCCGCGGCGCGGGGATCATGGGTAACCATGATGATGGTCTTGTGAAATTCTTGATGTAAGCCGGACAATAATTCCATAATTTCTTCGGCCGACACCTTATCCAGGTCTCCGGTCGGTTCGTCCGCGGCGATGATGGTCGGGTCGGTTATCAGGGCCCGGGCAATAGCCACCCGCTGCTGTTGTCCTCCGGAGAGTTGCTGCGGATAATGATGCATGCGGTCTTCCAGTCCCACCAGGCTGAGCGCCACTTCCACGTGCTGACGGCGCTCTGATTTTGGTAACTCAGTTAATAGCAACGGCAATTCTACATTTTCAAACGCGGTCAGCACCGGAATAAGATTATAGAACTGGAAGATAAAACCCACGTGCCGGGAACGCCACACGGCCAGGGCGGCTTCGGAGAGGCTGGGGATATCGATACCGGCGACCAGGAGAATGCCTTCATCCGGGCGGTCAATGCCGGCGATCAGGTTGAGCAGGGTGGACTTGCCCGAGCCAGAGGGACCCATTAGGGTCAGAAACTCCCCCGCCTGGATAGAGAGGCAGACGTCGTTCAGTACCGGAATCGTCTGGGTACCGCGGCGATAAGACTTGTATAAGTGGCGAATCTCTACCAGTCCACGGTTACCGCAGGTTTCTTCGGAATACTTATCGACCATTGGTATCTAGACTTCCTTTACTTTTACTTTGTCGCCCTCCTTAAGGTCGGCTGGCGGCGAAATAACCACCCGATCCCCTTCTTCAAGGCCAGATTTGATTTC
>Ga0164318_10002472_pt1 | contig 17182 bp, 13 predicted proteins | sample GuaBasSedimGuay9_FD_113734 | JGI IMG/M metagenome (GOLD analysis project Ga0164318, IMG submission 113734) | Subseafloor sediment microbial communities from Guaymas Basin, Gulf of California, Mexico - Guay9, Core 4571-4, 0-3 cm | ecosystem: Environmental > Aquatic > Marine > Hydrothermal vents...
AGATTTAACTTTTGGTAATTGCGAAGGAGTTTTTTCAGATAATATTTCTTACGCAAGGAGTTGTGGAAGTTCAAAAAACTGTTATCGTTTTAGTATGCCTGAGAAGTTTGCAGATTGTTTTGTTGAGTCTGGTTTTGATGTACTAAGTATTGGAAATAATCATGTTGGCGATTTAGGCGAATATGGTAAAAAAAATACGATTAAAGTGTTAAATGATAAAGGAATACATTTTGCTGGTTTAAGTAGCTGTCCTTATACAATTTTTGAAAAAGATGGCATTAAATATGGTTTCACTGCATTTGCACCAAATCGGGGAACGAATAGAATAACTGATTTAAAAAATGCAAAGCAAATTGTTGAAATGCTTGATAGCCTGACAGATATTGTAATCGTTTCATTTCATGGTGGTGCTGAAGGTAGTAAATATCAGCATGTAACACGTAAAACAGAAATATTTTTAGGTCAAAATAGGGGAAATGTTTATGAGTTTGCTCATTTGGTAGTTGATGCTGGTGCAGATATTGTTTTTGGACATGGTCCGCATGTTACCAGGGCTGTTGATATATATAAAAATAGATTTATTACATATAGTATGGGTAATTTTGTAACCTACCGAAGGTTTAATTTATCAGGTGCAAATGGTTTAGCTCCTATTATTAAGGTTTTTGTTGATAAAGATGGTGTATTTCATGAAGCCAAAGTATATTCAGTTAATCAGTATGAAAATAAGGGGCCAGTGCTGGATCCTCAGAACAGAGCCCTAAAGAAGATTAAAGAACTAACCAAATCTGATTTTCCGGAATTAAATATTGATATCAGTGATGAGGGAATTATCAAACTGATAAAATAACAAGGTGAAATTTATTACTATGAAAGGAATAACGAAACCTGAAACCTATTGTTAACAAATTTATTTTCAATTTATTGAGCAATTTCTTAAATTTACAAAACTTCTCGAAATATAAAATATACACATAATGGATTCAGAAGAAATAAAACAAGATAAACTATATTATACTATTGGCGAAGTTGCTGCAATGTTTAATGTTAATGCATCATTAATAAGGTACTGGGAGAAAGAGTTTTCGATTATTAAGCCAAAAAAAAATAAAAAAGGAAATCGCTTCTTTACAAAAACGGATATTGAAAATTTTCATATAATCTATCATCTTGTAAAAGAACGAGGAATGACCTTAAAGGGTGCCAAGAAAAAGCTACGTGAGAATAAAGAAGACACAATAAATAATTTTGAAATTATTAAAACTCTTAAAGATATAAAAGAGCAGCTTCTTGAAATTAAGGAAGAATTATAATAAGTAGACAGTCTTCAGTTGGCAGAAGACTTGCAAGGTTTTCAAAACTTGGTAAGTCTGAATATATAATTGGCAAGTAGGCAGAAAAACAAAGATTTAACTTAATTTTATTCTAGTGAAAATTAAAGAAATTATCAGTGAAATAGAAAAAGTTGCTCCACTATCCTTACAGGAAAATTATGATAATGCAGGTTTGATTACAGGTAACCCACATGATGAATGTACAGCAGTAATTTTATCAATAGATACAACCGAAGAAGTTATTCAAGAGGCTATTGATCGTGGGGCAAACATGGTAATTAGTCACCACCCGATTGTTTTTTCGGGTCTAAAAAAAATAAATGGTAAAAACTATATTGAAAGAACAATAATAAAAGCTATTAAAAATGATATAGCCATTTATGCTGCACATACAAATATTGATAATGTTTCTGTGGGAGTAAATGCAAAAATATGTGAGAAACTTAATTTGATAAATACCAAAGTTTTAGTGCCACAAAAAGGTGAATTAAAAAAGTTGGTAACTTTTATACCTACCAATTATCTTGAAAAAGTTAGAGAAGAGATCTTTTTGGCAGGTGCAGGTCATATTGGGAATTATGATAACTGTTCTTATAATATGGATGGTCAAGGTTCATTTAGAGCTAAAGAAGGTGCTAATCCACATGTTGGAGAGATGGGAAAAGTCCATTTTGAAAGCGAAATAAGGTTTGAAACTATTTTTCCGGCACATAAACAATCAAATGTTATTTCTGCATTATTAAAAAGTCACCCTTATGAAGAAGTTGCTTATGATATTTATCCTTTAGATAATGTTTATGAAAAAATTGGAGCAGGTATGATAGGTGAACTTGAAGAACCCATTCCTGAGAAGGAATTTTTTGATAAAATAAAAGAAGTTTTTAATATAAATTGTATAAGGCATACACAATTCCTTGAAAAAAACATAAGAAAAGTAGCTGTTTGCGGAGGAAGTGGAAGTTTTTTATTGGGAAAAGCAATGAGTAAATCATCTGATGTTTTTATAACAGGAGATTTTAAATATCATCAGTTTTTTGATGCTGAAAAACAAATTTTAATAGCAGATATTGGTCATTATGAAAGCGAACAGTTTACAAAAGAGCTGTTTTATGATATTCTTACGAAAAAATTCCCTAATTTTGCATTTTATTTTTCAGAAGAGAATACAAATCCGGTAAATTATTATTAGCATATGGCAAGTAAGACTGAAATTACGATAGAGGAGAAATTAAAAGCATTATATGAACTTCAAATGGTTGATTCTGAGATTGATAAAATTAGAATCCTTAGAGGAGAATTACCTTTGGAGGTTCAGGATCTGGAAGATGAAATAGAAGGTCTTCAAACAAGAGTTAGTAATTTTGAAGATGAAATGAAAAGTCTTCAAAGTATGGTTCAGGAAAAGAAAGGGTCTATAAAAGAGTCAGAAGGCTTAATAAAAAAATATGAAGCCCAGCAAATGAAGGTCAGAAATAGTCGCGAATTCGATTCAATTTCAAAAGAAATTGAATATCAGAACCTGGAAATAGAGTTAAGCGAAAAGCGAATAAAGGAATACGCTAGTCAACTTTCAGATAAGAAAATAATTATTGAAGACTCAAAAGCGATACTTCAGGATAAAAATGAAGACCTTGAGCTTAAAAAGAGTGAGTTAGATGAAATTGTTGGCGATACTAAAAAAGATGAAGAGAAGCATCTGAAAAAATCTGAAAAAATTGAAAAGCTGATTGAGGAACGAATTCTTACAGCATACAAAAGAATACGTGGAAATGCTCGTAATGGCTTAGGAGTGGTTTCAGTAGAACGTGATGCTTGTGGAGGATGTTTCAATAAAATACCACCACAAAAGCAAATGGATGTAGCTTCGCGTAAAAAAATTATTGTTTGTGAACATTGTGGTCGAATTTTAGTAGACAAACATATTTTAGAAAAACCAGTTGAGGAATAGGATTGATAAAAAAAATAAAATATTGTAAAAAAAGCTGTCAATTCTGACAGCTTTTTTGTTTTGTAACAGTTTTTTACTACCCAATAATTAGCAATAGTTTTATAAATTTGTTCAAATTTAAAAATAGAAAGAATATGAGCAATAAATTTCAAAATCAAATAATAGCTGGAATCCCGGATAATCTTCCTGAATTAAAAAAACTTAATCCTAATTTGAGTCATGCTCCAAGAAGAAAAGATATTTTAAATAAAAAGGAAAAACAACTGGCCTTAAAAAATGCCTTGCGTTATTTTGATCCCAAACATCACAAAATACTGGCTGCTGAATTTGCTAAAGAATTAGAGATATATGGTAGAATTTATATGTATCGGTTTCGCCCTGAATATGAAATATATGCACGTAATATAGCTGAGTATCCTGCACGCTCTAAACAGGCAGCATCTATTATGCTAATGATTCAAAATAATTTGAATCCGGCAATAGCACAGCATCCTGAGGAGCTGATTACCTATGGTGGTAACGGATCAGTTTTTCAAAACTGGGCACAGTACCTTATAACAATGAAGTATTTGTCTGAAATGACAGATGAACAAACACTTGTTATGTACTCAGGACATCCAATGGGTTTATTCCCATCGCATAAAGATGCACCACGTGTGGTGGTAACAAATGGTTTAATGATTCCTAACTACTCGAAACCTGATGATTGGGAGAAATTTAATGCCCTGGGTGTTACCCAATATGGACAGATGACTGCTGGCTCATTTATGTATATTGGTCCGCAAGGGATTGTTCATGGAACAACAATAACCGTTTTAAATGCAGGTAGAAAAATATTGAAACCTGGTGAGAAAAATCTTGCGGGAAAGTTATTTGTTACTTCGGGACTAGGTGGTATGTCTGGTGCACAGCCAAAAGCTGCGGTTATTTCGGGTGTAGTTTCAATAACTGCTGAAATAAACCCTATGGCTGCTAAAAAACGTCATGAGCAGGGCTGGGTAGATGAGTTACATGAAAATCTAGATAAGCTTATGCTTCGGGTTAAAAGTGCGATTGAAAATAAAGAGGTCGTGTCATTTGCCTATCAGGGTAATATTGTTGATTTATGGGAAAAGCTTTATGCTGAAAATGTTCTTGTTGACTTAGGTTCTGATCAAACCTCGTTACATAATCCTTGGGCTGGTGGTTATTATCCGGCAGGTTTGAGTTTTGATGAATCAAACAAGATGATGGCAGAAGAGCCTGATGAATTTAAATTACATGTGCAAAAATCCTTAATCCGGCAGGTGAATATTATTAATAAGCTAAGTGATAAAGGAATGTATTTCTTTGATTATGGCAATGCATTTTTGTTAGAAGCTGGTAGGGCAGGAGCCAATGTCGTAAAAGATGATGGTTCATTTATATATCCGTCTTATGTTCAGGATATTATGGGGCCATTATTTTTTGATTATGGATTTGGCCCATTTCGCTGGGTTTGTACTTCGGGCAAAGCAGAAGATTTAGAAAAATCAGATAAAATAGCATCAAATGTTCTTCAAAAAATTGCAAAAACAGCACCTGCAGAAATTGTAGGGCAGTTGCAGGATAATATTCATTGGATTGATGAGGCTGGTAAAAATAAACTGGTTGTTGGTTCACAAGCCAGAATTCTGTATGCAGATGCTGAAGGCCGGATTAAAATTGCCGAAGCCTTTAATAATGCAATAGCAAGTGGTGAAATTTCAGCACCAATTGTACTTGGTCGCGATCATCATGATGTTTCTGGTACAGATTCACCTTTTCGTGAAACTTCTAATATTTACGATGGTTCTAGCTATACAGCAGATATGGCTATCCAAAATGTAATTGGTGATTCATTTAGAGGAGCAACCTGGGTCTCAATTCACAATGGTGGTGGTGTTGGTTGGGGCGAAGTTATGAATGGTGGTTTCGGGATGTTGCTTGATGGTTCTAAAGATGCGGACAGGCGTTTAAAACAAATGTTGTTTTGGGATGTAAATAATGGTATATCACGACGAAGCTGGGCACGAAACAAAGAATCTGTATTTGCAATCAAAAGGGCTATGCAGGAAAACCCATTGCTTAAGGTTACACTTCCAAATTTTGCAGATGATGATATTATCGAGTCAAGTTTTGAGTCATAATTTATATTAGATTTGTATATTTCTAAATGTTTTTTATTGTAAATTGTAAAAAAGGAATAATAAATCAAGGAATTAATAGTTATTTTTATAAAAGAATTAATAATATAAATAATATGAAAAAAATAGGATTAATTTTAATGTCGATGCTTTTAACAGTAGTCTTTTTTCAATCATGTACAGATGATTTAGAGGATTTTGCTGACCCAAGAGATGCAATTACAAAGGAATGGCAAGCTACTATTACGGATGTTAATGGTATTGAGTCTTTTCCTAAAGTATCAATTGCTAAAGACCCTCAGGAGACAACAAAAGTGATTTTTACGAATTTCCATGAATTAGCGTCTGTAACTTCAGATCAGGTATATGCTACTCTTGCTGGAAATACACTTACCATTCCAAGCCAAACGCTTGGTGGAGAATATACAATTCAGGGTAGTGGAGTAATCTCTAGTAATCTTCTTGAGATTGTATTTGAATATACAGTTGATGATGGAGGAGGCCCGGAGGAATTCGATGCTATTTTTGGTTCAGTTGTAACAGCAAAAAAGAAACTACTTACAGCTTCTTTGTCTGAATAAAATTCAAGGAAATAAAAGAGCCCTTTCAGAAATGATTGGGCTTTTTTTGAATTAAACATGGATTTTATTCGAAAATCATCCCGTAAGGTCTTTCAAAATGCTCCCTAAGCTCATTGATACCAATATTTCTGCTTTTTCTTATTGATTCTCTTCCTCCAAAATAAATAACAATGGTTGGTACAGCAAAAATACTATTCTGAGCTGCCAGTTCTGCACTGTTCTTTGTATCGCAATAATACATTTTTGATTTAGGAAATTCATTTGTAAGCATTTCAGCAACTTTTGGCTTTAATACTTTGCAAACATTGCATTGCTCATGCGAAAAATAGAATAAAACAGCATCTTCTTTCTCAATAACTTTATTATATTGTTCTGTAGTTTCAATAGTATCGATCATAATTATTAACTGTTGGGGAATTTAATGATTTATTATAGGGCTGCAAAAGTATAATTTTATAACAGTTTAGCAATATAACAATATAACAATTTAACCATTTTATAAAAATCAAAATATTCCCGAATTTAACATAACCAAGGTACAGTGTTCAACTGTTTCAATATTATTTTCTTGTGCAAGTTTTAATAATTCAGAATTTTCTGTGCCAGGGTTGAAAATAATCCTTTTTGGTTTAAGGCTTAATATGTATTCATAATAATTACTTTGACGGTCAGCACCAACATATAAAGTAACTGTATGAATATCTTTATGCGGAAGCTTGTCTTTAATAATTTCTATACCATTAATGTTACCATTCCTAATACCCAGGGCAATTACTGGAAAATCATGTCTTTTCAGAAGTGTAACTGCTTTGTATGCATACCTCTCTGGTTTTGGGCTTGCTCCAATAACTATTGTTTTTTTATTTTTCACACGATTTGTTTTAATAGTAATAGTGAATAATTACCAGTTTCAATTAGATTTTCTCAATTAAAACTGTTGCATAGGCAGAAACACCATCCTCACGTCCAACAAAACCTAACTTTTCAGTTGTGGTGGCTTTAATGCTTAGATCTTCTGAATCAAGTTCCAGAATTTTTGCTAAGATCTTCTGCATTTCAGGAATTCTGTCCTTTAATTTCGGCTTTTGAAGAACAATGCTTGAATCAATATTTCCAATTGAATAGCCTTTTAGCTTTAATAGTCGAAATGTTTCTTTTAATAGAATTTTGCTGTCAATTCCTTTTAACGATTCTTTGGTATCCGGAAACTGAAAACCAATGTCACGTAAATTTGCAGCACCCAGTAACGCATCACAAATTGCATGAATTAATACATCACCATCTGAGTGAGCAATAGTTCCTTTATAATGTTCAATTTTAATTCCACCAATAATTAAGCTTTCTCCTTCTTTTAGCTCATGTACATCATAACCAAAACCTATTCTCATCCGTAAATATAATGTTGAAATGTTAATTAATATGTGATTATAAGCACTAAGTGCTATTTAATGTTGCTTACGCACTAGTGCAAGTTCTTAGCAGTTAGTAAGTTGTTGAAAAGTAAATATACAATTAATTTTGTGAGGGTACTTATTTCCATTTTACAGTAATAGGAACATTATTAAACCACTTCTATTTGGGTTTTATTTTTAATAACTTTCAGTGTCAGAACCTGTTGTTCCTGAGTTTTTAAGAGATTTAAGGTTAAATAGTAATGAAAATCTCATGGTATTTTCTAAAGGATTACGCTGTTGTGTAGTAATTAAATAAGCAAAATCGAGCTGAAATACATTTAATTTAAGACCAATGCCAACAGTGAAATATTTTCTGTTCCCTTTTGTTTCATGTTCATAGAAATAACCCGTTCGTAATGCAAATCTTTGATTATACCAATACTCTAAACCTGTTGCAATATTAATTTCTCTAAGTTCTTCAGTTGTACCACCCGGAGCATCATAAAATGATTGCCACATACCCACCGGAACTGAAACATTTGGATCCATTCCAGCTATAATATTATCGGGTGAAGTACCCTGCCCATCATAAACTGGTGGAGTTGGAACCAATAGTTTATTAAAGTCCATCCCAAATGTTAGTTTATTATATTCGTCAAACTCATGAGTAAATGTTCCTCCAAGTCTTAAATTAGTGGGTAGAAAATTTGATTCAGAATCATCAGTATAGGAAATCTTGGATCCTATGTTTGATATGTTCATGCCGAATGACATATTACTATTCCTATTAGCAACGCTTACATCTTTTGTGTAATACATTGAAATGTCACCAGCTACAGAATTTCCTGGATGTGTTGCTACATTATTACTATATATTCCACCGGTTAAGTTTGAATAAATATACCTTAGAGCAATACCACCTGAAAGCCCTTTGGTAAATAACATGGAATACGATACATCAAAAGAAAACTCATTAGGCCGGAAACTACTAATCTCAGTTCCACTTATATCAGTAAAAGTAATGTCTCCTAGTGAGAAATATCTTAAACTTGCTGCAACTACCTGATTTCTTTTAAATTTTTTATATGCCGATAAGTAGGTAAGGCTAATATCAGGAATTAATGCTCTTAGCCATGGAGTATAAGAAATAGACACTCCGGCTTCATCCTCAATCATTGAATATTTTGCAGCATTCCAGAACATTGAATTTACGTCAGGACTGGTTGCTACACCTAAATCTCCCATTCCACCTGCCCTGGAATCAGGTGTAATCATCAAAAAAGGAACAGCCGAAGTTATTGTATTTACACGCCCGTTTAAGTCTTGTGTAGATATTTGTGCTTTCCCTGTAAAAGCCGTAGCTGTTATTGTTAGGCTCATGAGCAGAACCTTAATTGTATTATTAATCATCATATTTATTTAGGTTGTTTATGGTAATTTGATATAGCTTCATCAAATTTACAAACGTCAAAATTATAATTTTATTTTACGCAATTAAAATAATTAACACATCACAACTATAATATAAGTATTTATTAATTTCATAGTTGACGGCACTCCGAAAAGCCGCTTAGCGGGTAATTCTATTAAAAGTAAAAATGTATTAGTTTGTATATCTGCTTATTAAAAACCCGCTTAGCGGCTGAATACAGAAAATTACACTTTTCGGAGCAGACTCATAGTTAAAAAATTAGTAGTTTCTCATAGTGTTCAGCTTTTTCATTATCACTGGTTTGTACTGTTATTTTATAAAAATACACACCTTTTCCAATTCTGTTTCCAAAATCATCCAGTCCATCCCATGAAATACCTTCTGATCTGAAACCTTCAGTAATTATTTCAGTGTGAATGCTTTTAACAACTTTTCCCGAAACAGTAAATATTTGAATTAAGGTGTTTAGATTTTGATTGGGGCGATTATGTTCAAAAAAGAAAGACGTATTTGTTGTAAATGGATTAGGATAATTTAAAACATGGCTAATTTTAAATTCTGAATCGCTCACAACCGTAAAAAACAGTGAATCCTCATTTGAGTTATTGTAAATGTCCCAAACTTTAAGTTTTAATTTATGTTCACCTTCAGCAAGTTCATGCAACTGGTAATTTATACTTCCTTTTGTATAATTATCTATTTCTGATTCATAAAAATCATTTAAATTAAATTTTTGATTTAAATCGTCATCAATTATTGCAACAATATCGTGTCCAATGCCATTTCCAGTTGTATTTATTCCGTTTTCATCCTCAACAAAAGCAAGTATTGATGGATTTTTATTTGTTATTCCGCCCGATACAAAGCTGTTATCGTTTAAATACATTTTTATAATTGGTCCGGTTTGGTCATCATTGTCATTACCGGAAGATCCACCAATGAGGATGTCCTTACTAAATCCGTAAGCATCAATCGCTTCTGTTTCATTTTTTGCATAGTAACTAATTTTTCCTGTATCAATATTATATCGAATGTCTTTGGGTACAATAAAGCTAAAATTGAATTTACCTTTATTTACACTTGCTTTACCTTTAAATAGCTTATTATTTTGTACGGTATATTCAAAACTTCCTTCCCCATCATTATCAAGTGTTTTTACGGTCTTAAATTTGTCAAATATTGTAGGGTATAATATTCCATTAAACTGACTATTTAATTCCCCATCGCTACTATGAACTTCACCCATAATTGTAACTTTGTCAAATGCATTTAAGGTATCGGCTTGTGTGTTTTCTGAGTTTTTAATAATTGATGTGGTAATAATATTCTGTTGGGCATAACTTAGTTTTAATGCTGGATCACCTAACAGGCTAAAATTTCTTTTATTATCTCCATTTGTGGCATTTTTCGTTAATCTCATAATATCGCCCAGACAATATCGTTCCTGACTAGTTTGATCTTTTTCAAAAACATACTGATAGAAGTTCTTATTTAGTGTAAAGTTTGGTGAGGCAAAAACAAGCCTGGTGGTTGAAAATAGTGCAACAGCTCCACCATTGGGGTTTAGAAAAATATATTCACCAGCAGTCGTTTTTTCGTAATCATCATAACGGCTAAATTCGCAGGTTGCTGTCATAAATACAGTTAGAGTGTATGGATTTACCCATTTATTAATTTGGTCAATTGTAATAATTTGTTCTTCTGCCAAACCACTTTCGCCACCGTGTCCTGTATAATTAAATAGTAATGTGCCTTTTGTAATATGATCATCAATTGCTCTATTTACTTCAGGATATCGCTGTCCGGTTGCTGTGCTTTCTTGTTGAAAAGCGTCTAAATAGATTTTGTCAATATTGAAAACTGGATAATTATTTTTTACAATTTTTGTTAATTCGTCTGCCTGGCTCATATGCAAACCACTATCTTCATCATCAGCAATAAAACATAGTTGATTTCGCCAATCACCATAGGATTGTATGTTTAGATACATCTTAATTTTTTCAATGGCCGTGTTTGCTTCATATTCATTAGTAACAGGTAGTCTACCAATGCCAATATCTACTAAACCACTTGAACCACCTTCACCATCATCAAGTAAACCGAAAAAATCATCTGTTACAAATGATTGGGTAGGATGCAATGAGTTTTCTGATTGATAAGTTAAGATGTAATTGGTATTTTCCGGACTGTTATGTTTATTGTCGTATGATCCATCGCCAAAGAGTAGTAAATACTTTGTAATTTCATTTTGATTTGCCGCCCGGTCATAAAGCATCTTTAAAAAATTTCTAATGGCTGAAACATCAGGTGTGCCTGAAGAAAATTCGTTATACACTTCTTCTGTACTTACAAGTGTTACTTTTAACTGATCCTGATCTTTATGGATTTTTTTTAATTGTTCAGCATTTTTTATAAATTTTGGATGGCTTACAATAACCATATCAGTTTGCATAATACTGTGCAGGTTTTGATTTGCTATTAATCCAAGATCATCACCTTCTAATATAGCTGATAAAAATGTATTACCATTATATGCAATAAAACTACGCAGGCTATCCGTATCAAGTCTAAAAGTTTTGTAAGCTGTGTTCTGACTTGTTTGTACAACCTTTGGCCTGTTCGGATTTGTTATTTCCCAAATTTGGACATTTGCATCAGCATTAGAAATCGTAAATTCACTTGTTTCACCAATTCTAACAGAGCTTATATTTCTAAAGGCCATTTGATTTCCTGTAAATTTTAATTCTCTTTGCACATTTAATGTAATATAATCTAACCACCCCAAAGATGACGCTGTACTTTTATTGTAAATTAGGTTTACACTAATTTTTTCTCCTGTTTGCGATGTAGCTACAAAATTATTTTTTCTATGAACGGCATAAAGTTTTTCATAATCATAGCTTACTGATCCAAAAGTAGAATTAAACCCTACTCCTGCAAACCTTATTGAAAAAGAACTTGCAATAGGTGATCTTGCTAGTAGAGAGGTGCTTAGGTTTACTTGACTCCCTGTAATTAGATTTGGGAAGTTAAAGTCAAAATTATATTCTGTTTGAAAATCAAATAGTTCGCCTACCCATAGTCTTCCCGATCTAATCAGGTTAATCGAGTCCGTTTCGTAGTAGGCAAAATCATCAAAAATATTTATAGTTTTTGTAATGGGCTTATTTGACTGTAATTCTGTTTTAATACTATTATCACTGCCACTGTCGTAGTCAGAACTTAAAAAATAATAGGTGTAATCAGAATATAAATTTAGTTTCTGATTAAATATTCCATCTAAACTGTTATATTCCCACTGGGTTGGTCCATCACCATAAAATAAAACATAATTATCTTTAATGAGTATGTCAATTTCCGATAGGTCATCATGCTGTGTGCCATCATTGTAGTAGGATAGCATTGCTCCACCATTTCCGAAAATACGTACATTTTCAGGATTGTTAATCCCCAGATTTCTTAAGTCATCAAAACTTAAGCGGTATATGCCACTTTCTTTAATCTTAATTTTAAACCAACTGCCCGAACTTAAGACAGAACTTGTTGTATACGCTTTTTTTGTTTTTATCTTAGGATTTTCATTATTGGTTTTATCTATAATTAATGTGAAATTTGTTAATTTATAAAGCTCACCCGTTTGTATGTTTTTTTTGAAAGGAAAAATTGATAATGATAAATGGGGCGTTTTCTTTTGATATAAAAGTTCTTGTTTAAACTCAATATTGAAAGGTATTTGACTTTTACCGATTAATTTCTTTTCATCATTTGTTAGAAGAACAAATTTCATGTTTGTTAATTTAACAGTATAATCTTCAAAATTTAATTTAATTAACTCATAGTATATAGGTATAAAATCTTCTCTTTGGCTATATTCAGCATCTTTAAATTTGAAAAAATTAAAAATTTGGGTTTTATCATCAATTAACCTTTTGTAAGTATTTGTTTCTTTTAAAGGTGTTACCCAATATAAATCTCTGTTTATAGTGATACTTTGTGAACTTACCTGGCTTTCAATAACCACAATAAGTATTAAAACACTAATAAATTGTAATTTTTGCACAATTTTTTATTTTAATAAATTATTTTTAGCAATTTTGCGTTATAGCTACATGCTTCGCTTTTAAGCTATATTATTCAAAAATATAATAATTTTGAATAATGCAAGATAGTAAATTTGTTTTTTATGAATTTGAGTTTGATACAATATTATTAAATAATAGTTATCTTGAATGATTAATCAGCTTATATCATTATTGAGAAACTATTATTGTTATTCTATCGAATTCATTAATATGGGTATCATTACGAATATGGTGAGAATTAAAAAAAATATTGCTTTAGTATGGATTACTATTTTGTTATTAGTAATTAATAGTAATATGTTAATTGCACAGGATGTTCAATTTTCACAATTATTCTCTGATAGACTGTATCTAAATCCAGCTTATGCCGGAACTGATTACTGTCCCAGAATAATGGTCTCGTATAGAAATCAGTGGCCGGGGGTACAATTTCCTTATGTGACTTATTCAGTGTCTTATGATCAGTACTCTGAAATAGTGCATGGTGGATTGGGTATAAGAATGATGAAAGATGATCAGGGAGGTGGCGTGTTTAGTATGTTAAATGCTGATTTTATATATGCATACAAAGTAAAAATTAATTCAAATATATCATTAAAATTAGCACTGGAAGCTTCTATATATCAGCGAAGTGTAAATGCAAATGATCTTGTTTTTGCTGATATGATTGATTCGCGGTTTGGTGTTGTGTTTCCAAACTCAGAAAGTATTAACATTCAAGCAATATTTACACCCGATTTTTCAGCTTCAATGTTATTTAATTATAAAAAATATTTTTTCGGAGTAAATGTTAGCCATATTCCTCAAAGCATTGTAGCAGAACATAATCTTATTTTACCTATGAAAATTACAGCACATATTGGTGCTGCTTTTCCAATAATAAAGAACGACTCAAAAAGCTCAAGCTATATTTTGGAACCAAATGTGGTATATATTCAACAGCAAAATTTTAATATGTTGTATTATGGCATGTATTTTGACATTTCAAGTATTGCACTTGGTGTGTTCTTTAGGCAGGATTTAAAACTGCATTATGATGCTCTGGTTTTATCCTTTCACATGGATGTAAAACAATTTAAAATTGGATATAGTTATGATGCAACATTATCAAGCTTTTTTGGACATTCTTTGGGCACTCATGAAATATCATTGAGCTATTTATTTAATTGTAGAAAAAAAATTAAGGATTACAGTACAATAAGTTGTCCGGTTTTTTAGTTATATTTGCGTATAAAATAATATAAAATTATTATGAAGATTAAATCGAATTTACTAACACTCACACTTTTTAGTGTCTTGGTTTCTTTAACATCCTGTGGCGGTGGCGGTGGCGGAGTTGGATTAGGAAATGAATCGAATACAACTGGTTGGGCGTATAATGACCCTGATATGGGTAGGTTTGAGGTTGTTGACTATGCTGAACAACAAGATGGACCAGGATTAGTACTAATTGAAGGTGGTACTTTTATAATGGGAAGAACAGAACCAGACGTAATTTATGATTGGAATAATATACCCAGAAGATATACAGTTGCTTCATTTTATATGGATGAGACGGAAGTACGAAATGTTGATTACCGTGAATACATGAACTGGATACAAAGGGTTTTTGTAAGTTATCCTAACGTATATTTCCAGGCTATGCCTGATACGCTTGTTTGGAGAAAAAGACTTGCCTATAATGAACCTTACGTTGATTATTATTTTAGACATCCTGCTTATCATAATTATCCAGTGGTCGGAGTTAGCTGGTTGCAAGCTACTGACTATTGTGCATGGCGTACAGATAGGGTAAATGAAATGATGCTAATCGAAGAAGGTATACTTGATATGAATCCTAATCAGGTTGATGAGGATAATTTTAATACGCAAGCATATCTTGCAGGACAATATGAAAGTGGTGTAAACGAAATGTTACCTACACTTGATGGTGGTGAACGTCATGCAAATATGGAAGACGGTATTATGTTGCCAAAATATAGACTCCCTACAGAAGCTGAGTGGGAATATGCTGCTTTAGCTTTAATTGGAAACTCAACAGGTTCACCTGAGCGGATATATAACCGAAGATTATACCCATGGAATGGTGATTTTGTAAGGAATGATACAAAACAAAATATGGGACAATTCAGAGGTAATTTCCAGCGTGGACGTGGTGATATGATGGGAGTTGCTGGAGCGTTAAATGATAATGCTTCAATACCTGCAGCTGTTGATGCTTATTGGCCAAATGATTATGGTCTTTATTGTATGGCTGGTAATGTAAACGAGTGGTGTTTAGATGTTTATAGGCCTATGTCTTCGGAGGATTTAGAGGGTTTTAGACCATTTAGAGGTAATATCTTTAAAACAGTACAAAGAAATGATGATGGTTCAGTAAGTGATAAAGATTCATTAGGACGTATAAAGTGGCGTGACATGACGGATGACGAAAGTGTTTCACGAGTAAACTATCATACTGCTAATAATATTAACTATGGAGATGGTGATGCGGAATCAAGTATTTCTGAAGGTGGCTGGTTAGGAGAAAGTGCTGCTGATGAAAAAGGTTCTGACAGAATGTACTTTTCAGGATCTGGACCGAAAGGAAGAGGTATGACTTCTTTGGTCAGTGATCGATCAAGAGTATATAAAGGTGGTGGATGGAATGATCGGGTTTATTGGTTAAGTCCGGGAACCAGAAGATTCCTTGATGAGAGAAAGTCAAAAGAAAATATAGGTTTCCGTTGTGCAATGACCAGAGTTGGTAGTCCGGGAGGATTTTAAAAAAATAATTTTATTTTATTACAACCCGCTAATAACTTTTTTAGCGGGTTTTTTTATTTTTGCAAAATGGATATAAAAAAACTTCACAATCTATTTTTAGCATCAAAAGGTGTTTCTACTGATACTCGTCAGGTGAAAAAAGGGCAAATTTTCTTTTCTTTAAAGGGAGATAATTTTAATGGTAATGAATATGCCCAATTGTCTATAAATAATGGTGCAGATTACGCTGTTGTTGATGATCCCGCTGTTGTTAGAACTGAACAATTTATTTTAGTTAATAATGTGTTGGAAACATTACAAAAGCTTGCTGCATATCATAGGCAATATCTCAATACTCCAATTATTGCCATAACCGGAACCAATGGCAAAACAACAACCAAAGAGCTGGTGAATGCTGTTATGCAGAAGAAATATTCCGTGTATGCAACAAAAGGGAACCTTAATAATCATATTGGTGTTCCGCTGACCTTGTTATCAATGGACAAAACAACACAATATGGTATAGTAGAGATGGGAGCTAGTCATATTGGAGAAATTGAAAAATTATGCGAAATTGCAAAACCAAACTATGGGATAATCACAAATATAGGTTCTGCTCATTTAGAAGGATTTGGATCTATTGAGGGGGTTCAAAAAGCTAAAAATGAACTATATCAGTATATAATTGAAACAAATGGGACTCTTTTTGTAAATGGGGATGACAATTTGTTAATGAAGCTTTCAGAACATTCTCAAAGACTTATTTATAGTGAAATGGTTAATTCTACCTGCAAAGCAGAAAAACTAAAGTCAGATACTTTTTTGAAACTTAAATGGAAAAATAAGCAGCTTGTATCTAAGTTGGTGGGTGATTACAATTTTTATAATGCTTTGGTCGCAATTTGTATAGGTGAATATTTTAAGGTCGATGAGAATGAGATTATCTCAGCAATTGAAGAATATGAACCAGGAAATAACAGATCGCAGTTTTTAAAAACCAAAAATAATAAGCTTATAGTTGATGCCTATAATGCAAACCCAACTAGTATGGCCTTAGCCATTTATAATTTTGAATCAATAAATTCAGAAAACAAAGTATTGATTCTTGGTGACATGCTAGAAATGGGTGAATACAGTTTTGATGAGCATAATAAAATAATTGATTTAGTAGAAAAATTAAATTTTAAGAATGTGTTTTTTGTGGGAAACGAATTTTTAAAAAGTAAAGCAGGGAATAAATTATCATATAATTTTTTAAAAAATGTTTCTGAATTGATCGCTTATTTTAAAAAACACCCTGCTAAAAATAATTTTATTTTACTGAAAGCTTCACGAGGAATTAGTCTTGAAAAATTAATTCCTTATCTGTAAATAGAGTTTGTCTCACTTTTTAGTTTTTTTGGTATGTTGAACTTATTTTAAGATTGGTAGAAGTTGGCAGTAAATAGTCTACAGTAGGCAGGATTTCTGCAAAGTCTGCTTACTGAGAATTGAATACTGCTCTCGTTTCAAAATAGTAAAA
>Ga0164318_10002473_pt1 | contig 17181 bp, 10 predicted proteins | sample GuaBasSedimGuay9_FD_113734 | JGI IMG/M metagenome (GOLD analysis project Ga0164318, IMG submission 113734) | Subseafloor sediment microbial communities from Guaymas Basin, Gulf of California, Mexico - Guay9, Core 4571-4, 0-3 cm | ecosystem: Environmental > Aquatic > Marine > Hydrothermal vents...
ATTTCCAGGTATGTTAAAAAATTTACTCCTTACTTTTGGTTTGATTTTTGCCACAAGCGTTGTGATGTTTGCCCAAGATGGTGCACTGAAAGGAAAAGTGCTTGACAAGGATACGAAAGAACCAATCCCTTTTGCCAATATTATATTGGAAAATAAAGGATCTCAAGTTGGCGGTGCTACTTCCGATTTTGATGGTAATTATATGATAAAACCAATTACCCCTGGTAAATACAATTTGAAAGCTACTTTTGTTGGCTATAAAACTGTACTTATTCAGGGAATTGTTATTGGTGGTGATCAAATTAGGTTTTTTGATGTTGAATTAACTTCAACATCCGAAACCCTTGGTGAAGTAGAGATTTTTGACTACAAAGTACCGTTGATTGATAAGGATGCTACTGCATCAGGAGCAACTATTACAGCTGAGGAAATTTCTAAAATGCCAAATAGAAGTGCCAATGCTGTTGCAACAACAGTAGGTGGTGTTTTCTCAGAAGATGGTGAACGTGGTAGTGTACGTGGTGCACGATCTGATGCAACTGCTATGTTTATTGATGGCATACGTGTTATTGGTAACTCAAGTGTTCCACAATCAGCAATTGAGCAGGTTGATGTTATACTTGGTGGAGTACCTGCTCGTTATGGTGATGTTACATCTGGTATCATTAATGTAACAACAAAAGGACCCGCACGTGAATTTGGTGGAGGTTTAGAACTTGAAACATCTGAGTTTTTAGATTCTTTTGGCCATAACCGAGTTGGTTTTAATGTAATGGGACCATTAATTAAAGGTAAAGATAAAAACACATCTTTACTTGGATTTTTTATTGCAGGTGATGTTAATGCTAACACTGACGGTAGACCATCAGCAACTGGTTATTATGCATTAACTGATGCAAATCAACAACTTCTTGAAACTAATCCAATTAGACCAACAGGAACTGGTTCAGGTACTTTTATTAATGGAGAGTTTTTAAGAAACAGTGATTTAGACAATGTAAGCATTGCTCCAAATACTGCTCGTCAGAGTTATAATTTTATTGGGAATATTAATGTTCGTACAACTGAAACAATAAATCTAACACTTGGTGGTAGCTATTACTACTACAATGGTCGTGATTACAGATATAGTGCAACACTTGCAAACTCAGCTAAAAATACACTTAGAAAAAACACTAACTATCGCGGTTATATAAGATTTACTCAACGTTTCCCAACTGATGTTGAGAGCACATCAATAATTAAAAATATTTACTATTCAGCACAATTTGACTACACCAAGGACAAAGGTGAAATTGGTGATGAGAATCATTGGGATAATCTGTTTAAGTATGGTTATATTGGAAAATTTTCTACATATAAAACACCAACTTATGAACTAGGTAGTGATACTATAAATGGTGTATATTATCAGGATAAATGGATACTTAACTCATGGGATTTTGATACTTTGGTTGAATGGAGCCCTGGTAATATTAATCCTTTAGTGGCTCAATATACAACTGATTATTATAGTATCTATGAAGGATTGCCCGAAGGTCATTATCAAAACTTAAGTGATATAGAGCTTGGTAGTGGTTTGTTAAATGGTAGTACTCCTAAGTCAATTTATGGCTTATATCAATCTCCAGGAACTAACCAATCAGGTTATAGTAAATGGGATAATGATCAGTATAATATGAGGGTTGATGCCTCTGTTGACGTTGGAAATCATGGTGTTAAATTAGGATTTCAGTATGAGCAACGTACAAATCGTTTTATTAATTATGCACCTACAGGTTTTTGGAACCTTGTTCGTGATGGAAGGGGTTTAACTAATTTCCATCTTCGCGAACTTGATAAAGATAACCCTGAGCTAATCACATATAATGGACATGTTGATACCATTATTTATAGAAGAAAATACGATGCAGCTGCTCAGCGTACATTTGATAAAAACCTTAGAGAAGCTATGGGGTTACCAGTTGATGGTCTTGATTATATTGTAATGGACTCCTATGATTACGATAATGGTACAATTGAATATTATGATAAAAATGGTAATATGCATACTGCTAATCTAGCTCCTGATGCTCTTAATGTTGGCTTATTTTCACCAGATGAACTTTGGAATGATGGTCTGTCTTCAATAAGTTATAGCGGTTTTGATTATCAAGGTAACAAACTAACTAGTCAACCTGCTTATGAAGATTTCTTTAATAAAACTGATGAGTTTGGTATCTTCACACGTGACATTGGAGCATATGAGCCTATTTATATGGCAGGTTATATTCAAGATCAATTTGCATTTAACGATCTTGTATTTAACGTAGGTGTACGTGTTGATGCTTTTGATGCAAATCAAAAAGTTTTAGAAGATCCTTTCTTACTTTTCCCAGCTCATACAGTATCAAATATTGATAATGTTAATGGCTTTGAAAATATTTCACATCCATCCAATATGGGTGATGATTATGTTGTTTATGTAGATAAGGTACAGGATCCAACAAAAGTTGTAGGTTATCGTAATGATTATATTTGGTATAATGCTGATGGTATTGAAATTCAAGACCCAACCATTTTAGATGTTGGTAACGGTATTTCTCCTGCATTGTTAGATCAAAATCAAGATCAAGTAACAATTAGTTCATTTAAGGATTATGATCCTCAAATTAATGTAATGCCACGTATATCATTTTCATTTCCCATATCTGATGAGGCTCTGTTTTTTGCTCATTATGATGTGTTAACAATGAGACCTACAAGTAATGTTTTCTCAAACCCATCTAGTTATTATTTCTTTCAAAATATTGGTGGCAATCTTAGTAACCCTTCACTTGAACCTACAAAAACAATTGATTATGAGTTAGGTTTTACTCAAAAAGTTTCAAATACTTCGTCTATTACAGTTACCACTTTCTATAAAGAAATGCGAAATATGATACAGATGTATCGATTTAATGGTGCATATCCAAAAGATTATACCTCATATAACAACCTCGATTTTGGTACAGTTAAAGGTCTTACTGCCGAGTTTGATTTACGTCGTACAGGAAATGTGCGAGTTAGAGCAGCTTATACTTTACAATTTGCTGATGCAACAGGTGCTTCAACAACAACAGCTGCATCATTACTTGCAGCAGGATTACCAAATTTAAGGTCAACATTCCCAATGCCTTGGGATAGAAGACATGCATTTAATATAGTTCTTGATTATCGTTGGGGTAAAGGAAAAACCTATAATGGTCCTGTAATTAATAGAGATAAATCAGGTAAAGCACCATTGGAACCATTAAGTGATTTGGGTTTTAGCTTAACAATGAATGGTGGTTCAGGTACTCCTTATACAGCTTCTAGAAATGTTACATCACCAATATCGGGTGGTTCTAAGCTATTAAAAGGTACTTATGGTGGTTCAAGACTTCCATGGCAATTTAGACTTGATTTAAGAGTTGATAAAGATTTCTATTTTAAGATGAAGAAAAACGCTGATGATAATGCGAAATCAGTATATCTAAATGTTTATCTTCAAGTACTTAACTTACTTGATACCAAAAATATTATTAATGTTTATCCATATACTGGTAATCCTGATGATGATGGTTATTTGAGTGCACCTGAATGGCAGCGTCAAATAAATAATCAACTTGACCCAATGGCATTTAGAGATATGTATGGTAATTTTGTGGATAACCCAAGTAATTATAGTACACCTCGACAAATTCGTCTTGGACTAATGTTAAACTTTTAAGATTAAATAATACCGAAATTTGAATTTAAGAAAGTAATAAATATAATCATCATGAAAAATATTATACGGGCTTTGATTATCGTTTTTGTTTCATTTGTGTTTGTGATTCAGCCAAGAGCTGAGGAATATCATGGAGGAACAACAAAACAAGGAGCCAACCTTAAACAAACTACAGCAGGATGTTCACCATCTTCTGCTTACGATTGGCTTGATATTAATAATGTAAAAGCACGAATTAATGCTGGTGGCGATATGTGGTGGGACTTACCCGGTGGTGTTGGTGCTAAATACTATATCCCCAAAGAGGGATCAGCAACATCATTGTTTGCTGGTTCGTTATGGATTGGAGGTCTTGATATTAACAATCAGCTCAAACTTGCAGCTCAGCGTTTTCGTCAAGTAGGTATCGATTTTTGGACAGGTCCATTAACAACTGATGGAACAGCATCTATTGATGAATCCGTTTGTGCTCAATATGATGAGTTTTTCAAAATTACCAGAGCTGAAGTGGATGTTTTTTTATCACATTGTGACCCTGATGAGGGGTTTTTTATTCCAAGTGATGATTATGTGATTCCTCCTGCCATACTTAATTGGCCTGCACATGGTGATGTTTCTAAAGGGCAGAGCTATTATCTTGCTCCTTTTTATGATGTTCAAGGTGATGGCGAATATGATCCATATGCTGGTGACTATCCATATTACGATATAAGCAATGAACTTTGCCATAGTGACGTGCCAACTCCAGAAGAAGAGTTAGAAGGTACTGTTACTGGTGGTATTCTTGCTGACCAAGTTATTAAAGGTGACCAAACATTATGGTGGGTTTTTAATGATAAAGGTAATATACATACTGAAACAACAGGTTCGGCAATTGGTTTGGAAATTAGAGCTCAAGCTTTTGCCTTTGCTACAAATGATGTTATTAATAACATGACGTTTTATAGCTATGAGATTATTAACCGATCAACATTTGAGTTAACTAAAACATATTTTTCTCCTTGGGTTGATACTGACCTTGGAAAGTCTGATGATGATTTTGTTGGTTGTGATGTTGGGCGTGGTTTAGGTTATTGTTATAATGGTAAAGCTGTTGACGGAAATGGTGAAGTTGAAGCCTATGGTGATCAGCCACCTGCAATTGGAGTCGACTTTTTTCAAGGACCATATATGGATCCTGATGATTATGATAATCCTGCATTTAACGGTGATAGTACTAGAGGTCCAAACTTTGGTGGTAGTTGTGATATCGTAACTCAAAATGGAACTGCTCGTGATATTACTTATATACAAGACGGCGCATATGTTACTCGTCCTAATATTGTACGTTCGGCTGCTATAAATGGTATTAATTTTGGAAATGGCATTGTTGATGATGAACGTTATGGTATGAGGCGTTTTGTATATCATAATAATGATGCTAGTACACAAGGCGACCCACACACAGCTCCAGAATATTATAATTATTTAAGAGGAATTTGGAAAGATAATACAGAAATGTTCTACGGTGGAACTGCTTATATTTCTGGTGCTGGTACAGTTGGCCCCGAATGTGATTTTATGTTTCCAGGTAATACTGACCCGTGTAACTGGGGAACACGCGGTTTGCCTCCAAATGGTGGTTTTAATCAAAATGGATTTTATTGGACAGAAGAAACTGGTGATGATGGTAAACCTAACCCTCCTGGAGATAGACGTTTTATGCAATCAGCAGGACCGTTTACACTTAAGTCAGGTGCTGTAAATTATATTACAGTTGGTATTCCATGGGCAAGAGCCCAGTCAGGTGGTCCTTGGGCATCAGTTGAACTACTTAAAGTAGTTGATGATAAATGTCAAGCACTATTTGATAACTGTTTTAAAGTAATTGATGGACCTACTGCACCGGATCTTTCATTTGTTGAACTTGATCAGAAATTAATCGTTTATCTTACTAATTCATCTACATCAAATAATTATTTGGAAAAATATAAGGAATATGATCCAAATATAATTCAACCTTTGCCAGGAAGTATTACTAATCCTCCTGACTCAAGTGATCCTTGGTATCGTTTTGAAGGATATCAAATATATCAACTTAAAAATGCAACTGTAAGTGTTGATAATATTAATGACCCTGACCTTGTTCGTTTAGTAGCTCAATTTGATGTTAAAAATGGTGTTACAAAAATTGTAAACTATAATTATGATGATTATATCGGCGCTAATGTTCCTGTTGTTGAGGTTGATGGTTCAGATAATGGTATTAGTCATTCTTTCGAGTTAACTCAAGATGCTTTTGCAGCTGGTGATGTAACTTTAGTTAATAATAAACAATATTATTTTCTAGCAATTGCTTATGCATATAATAATTATTTACCCTTTGGAATGGATTTCCCAAATAGTAGTGGTCAAACTCATCCATATTTGTCAGGTAGAAAAAATATTAAAATGTATACTACAATGCCACACCTAACGGTTAATGGTACTGTACTAAATTCTACATATGGTAATAGTCCTCAAATTACTCGAATTGCGGGTAATGGTAATGGTGGAATGAATCTTGACTTAAGTCAGGAAACAATTGATGAAATTATGTCAAAACCACCTGCTGATTCAGTAAATATTTTTGGTTCGCCAGATTATCCAATAGCATATAATCCTGTTTATAAAATTAACGCTGGACCATTAAATGTTAGGATTATTGACCCTTTAAGTGTTATTGATGCTGAATATGTGTGGTGGATGGATACACTTAAACCAGTACTTGTTAAACTTAATAACGATACTCCTGCTTTAGAGGGTGATACTACTACCAAGTTTATTGGAAACTGGACACTGAAAAATAAAGAAACTGGAGAAGTTTATAAAAGTGATACTACCATACTTACTGAGTATGAGCAGTTATTTATTGAATTAGGTTTCTCAATAAATATTAAACAACCTTTTGTTGCTGGACCAATTGCCATTGGTAAGGTACCAAGTGGTTCACCTCCATCATTAAAAACAATATATGAAATATATGCACCTAATAATGGACTTATTGAATCAACAATCTCATATGCTGATAGTTCACGTATGTGGTTGAGTGGTGTAACTGACGTTGATTTACCATTGTTTCCTCTTGATTGGATTAGATCAGGAACTTATCAAAGTGATGATGTTGTAGGTGCTGATGACTGGGATATGGGTGTTTCACCACGTAATCCATGGGATCCAAACTCTGTTTTTGAAAAAATTATTGCTGGACAGTGGACTCCCTATTCTATGACTGCATATGGCACAGAGAGAATACCTGGAGGTATTCAGAGTACTGTGGGACCAGCTTTTAGTAAGTTTGCAAAAATCTTATCTCCTCTAAAGTATATTGCAAGTGTGGATATTGTATTTACTCCGGATAAAGATAAATGGACTAGATGCCCTGTGTTGGAAGCTGGATATTATCCTGAGTTAACTGAAGGTAATGCTGAACGCTTCTACAAACGTAAATCACCATCAGTTGATAAAGATGGTAACTTTGCTACTATTGGTTCTGGATCTAGTGAAAATCCTAATGATGCTAATTATATTAGTGAAAATGGGATGGGTTGGTTTCCTGGTTATGCAATTAATATTGAAACTGGCGAAAGGTTAAATATGATGTTTGCTGAAGATTCATACCTTGTTGCACAAAATGGTCGTGATATGTTATTTAATCCAACTAAGAGAAATCTTGATTTGGAAGATCAAATTGACGATGAAAATATTTTTAGTGGAGAAGGATTAAATAGAGTTCCTATAATGGGAGGTAAGCATTTTGTTTTTGTATTGGATCATCGAAGTACAAAATATCAAACATTGAAACAATATGATATGCCTGCATATGATGCTGGTAGATATGCTTCACAAGCTATTGATTCAATGCCTAGCGAGTTAGTTGTATTTGGAGAAAGTGGTTTTTATGGAAATATTATGTACACAGGTATTCCAATGGGTGTTGTTGGACAAGAATGGCTATCAAATGAAGCTAAAATCAGAATCAGAATGAGTAAACCTTATCAAGAGGGATATTCTACTCTTCCATTAGATACTATATATCCTAACATGGATATTAATAATTTCTTTCCAATGTATGAGTTTTCAACAAAAGGATTAAATACTGAGTTTGAAGTTGCTGAGAAAGAACAGACAGACCTCGATGCTATTTCTGTTGTTCCAAATCCATACTATGCTTATTCAGCTTATGAACATAATGCAATGGACAATAGGGTTAAAATAACAAATCTACCTAAGAAGTGTACTTTAACAATTTATAATATATCTGGAAATAAAATTAAGCAATTTAAAAAGGATACCCCCGAAACTACAATTGAATGGGATCTTAAAAACTTTGCTACAGTACCAATTGCTGGTGGTGTTTATTATTTTCATGTTAAATCTGATGATGGTGATAGGGTAATAAAATGGTTCTGTGTAACTAGAATACCTGACTTGAACACTTTTTAATAAATAACAAATCAGTCTTGAACTAGAATTTAATAAAGTTGAATATGAAAACTTTTTATAGAAATCTAATAGTAATTTTGATTGTAGTATTAATATTTCCAATCGCAGAGTCAACATTTGCTGGAAATAAAGATAGATCTGGTCAGGCCGGTGCTACAGAATTGTTAATTAACCCTTGGGCAAGAAGTAGTGGCTGGGCTAGTGCTAATATGTCAAGAGTGAGAGGATTAGAAGCTATTTGGGGCAATGTGGCAGGAACTGCATTTACTCCAAAAACTCAAATTATCTTTTCAAATACTCAATGGCTAAAAGGTACTGGGACTAATATTATGTCCTTCGGTCTTTCGCAACGTGTAGGTGATGTTGGTGCCCTGACATTGGCAGTTATGTCAATGTCATTTGGCGAAATCGATATTAAAACTGTTGATAATCCAGATGAAGCACAAGGTACTTATAACCCTAATTTAATGAATATTGCCATTGGTTATTCTAAGGCATTTTCTAATAGTATTTATGCTGGTGTTGTAGTTAAAATTATATCTGAATCAATATCTGACGTAAGTGCAGTTGGTGTTGCTATAGATGCAGGCATACAGTATGTTACAGGTGAAGACGAGCAAATATCATTTGGTATTGCTTTGAAAAATGTTGGCCCTAAAATGATGTATTCTGGTGATGGTTTGTCAATGCGAACTTTAATTACTGGTCAGGAAACTTCATTTACAGTTGATCAAAGATCTATGTCATTTGAAATACCAGCCCAGTTGAATATTGGTGCAGCTTATGATTTTCTATTCCCAAAAGATTATAGACTAACATTAGCTGGTAATTTTACATCTAACTCTTTTTCACAAGATCAGTATGCACTGGGACTTGAATTTAGTTTAAAGGATTATGTGATGATACGTAGTGGATATACATACGAAAAAGGAATGTTTGAAGAAATTACCTCTCCTGAAAATATCAATATTAATAATGGGCTTAGCGCTGGATTGTCAGTTCAAGTTCCTATTAATAAAGAAAAAGGAAGCTTTATTGGTATTGATTATGCTTACCGCGAATCACAAAGTTTTAGCGGAAATCATACAATTGGTGTGATTTTAAATTTCTAAAGAAATTATTGCAATAGTATCTTTTTATTATCTTTGCCGATAATCTAAAAGACCCTTAATAAGAATTAAGGGTCTTTTTATCTTAATCATAACAATGTTTTTGTTAATTAATAACCAAATTACTATTTTCTAATAAGTACTAAAAAAAGACGTTAGAATATGTCTGATACAAAATATTTTACTGAAGAAGGACTAAAAAAAATCCGTAAAGAGATTGAATATCTTAGCACGGTTGAACGCCCAAAAATCTCAAAACAAATTGGTGAAGCTAGAGATAAAGGTGATTTAAGTGAAAATGCTGAGTATGATGCCGCCAAAGATGCTCAAGGATTACTTGAGTTAAGGATATCCAAATTGCAGGATAGTCTTCGTAATGGAAGAATTATAGATGAGTCTAAGATGGACAGTAGTAAAGTTTACTTACTATCAACTGTAACCATTAAAAACACTAAAAATAACGCAATAATGAAATACACTCTTGTTCCAGAAGAGGAGTCCGATTTTAAAAAGGGAAGAATATCTGTCGAATCTCCCATATCAAAAGGATTATTGGGTAAAGAAGTTGGAGAAACTGCTGATATTAAAATACCCGCAGGCATAGTTACTTTTGAGATTATTGAAATAACACGATAATTGATTTAATTATAATTTGATGGCTACTATTTTTACTAAGATAATAAATGGAGAAATCCCTTCTTTTATGATAGCTGAAGATTCTGACTATTATGCATTTCTTGATATTAACCCATTAGCAAAAGGTCATACCTTAGTTATTCCTAAAAAAGAAACTGATTATATCCTTAATATGGATGACAAGAATCTTGCTGGATTAATAATTTTCTCAAAAAAAATTGGAATTGCAATAGAAAAGGTAGTGCCTTGTAAGCGTATTGGCTTAACAGTAATTGGTTTAGAAGTACCGCATACTCATATTCATCTTATACCCATAAACTCCATTTATGACATGGATTTTAAACAACCTAAATTAAGCTTTAGTCATGATGAATTCCAAGAATTAGTAAGCCAAATATCCTCAGCTTATAAATCACTTTAATCAATAATTATTTCAATAATTTTGTTGATTAATAAGCTCTACTATTTATACCCTCAATATAATTAATAAAGGATTGGTTAACAACCCTATTGCCGCCTGGTGTTGGGTAATCTCCTGTAAAATACCAATCACCTGTATGTTTTGGGATAGCTTTATGTAAATTCTCAATACTTTGATAAATAACTTTTACATCGGCCTTAACAGTTTTAACTTTTACTAATTCTGCTACTTTATCAGATATTTGCCAGGCACTAAAAGGTTTATATATTTCCTTTACATAGTTTATAATATCCTCTTTTTTGAAGTGTTGTTGTGCTTTTGATTTATTATAGACCTCATTAATAATATGCTCCTGCTTAGTTTGTTTGAGCAATTCAATTGCAGCATTAAAAGCCACAAAATCACTTAATTTGGCCATGTCAATTCCATAGCAATCAGGATATCTTATTTGAGGTGCTGACGATGCAATTACTATTTGTTTTGGATTTAGCCTATCAAGTATTTGAATTATGCTTTTTCGTAATGTTGTTCCCCTTACAATTGAGTCATCAAGAACAACAAGAGTATCAATGTTTTTATTTACTACTCCATATGTAACATCATAAACATGACCAACCAAATCATCGCGTTGATTATCTTGTGTAATAAATGTACGAAGTTTCGCATCCTTTACCGCTATGGACTCAACTCTAGGTTTAAACCGGAATATGTTATCCAGATTTTCAAGTGAAAGTTTATCTCGGTTTTTTAGAATATCTTGTTTTACCTTGTCTGCGTAAAAATCGTTAACCTGATCCATCATACCCTGAAATGCAACTGATGCGGTATTTGGAATATATGAAAAAACAGTATTTTTTAGGTCGTAATCAATTTCTTTAAGTATTGTAGGGGTAAGTAATTTCCCTAAGCACTTACGTTCCTTGTAAATATCTTTATCAGTTCCCCTTGAAAAATATATTCGTTCAAATGAACAAGCAGTAATTGATTTAGATTCAATAAAACTTTCATTTATTATTTCACCGTTTTTTTTAATGATTAGTGCATTACCAGGCTTTAATTCTTGTACTTTATCTGCACTTAAATTAAAAGTAGTTTGAATTACAGGTCGCTCTGATGCAGCTACAACAACTTCATCATCAATATAATAATATGCAGGACGTATTCCGTTTGGATCACGCATTATAAACGAATCGCCATGACCTAACAAACCTCCAATAACATAGCCACCATCCCATTTTTTAGCCGATTCGGATAATATATTTAGGATATTTATGGAATCAATAATATGATCTGTTATTTCTTTTTTCTTTAAACATTCTTTTTTAAATTGTGAATAAAGATGTTTGTTTTCTTCATCTAAAAAATGTCCAATCTTTTCCATAACAGTTACCGTATCCGATGTTTCAACTGGATATTGTCCCAGCTCAACTAGTTGTTCAAACAACTCATCTGTATTGGTCATATTAAAATTACCAGCTAACACGAGATTTCGTGTTTTCCAATTATTAGATCTTATAAGAGGATGTAGATAATTTATATTATTTCCACCAAATGTTCCATATCTTAAATGACCAAGAAGTAACTCGCCAGTAAAACCTGCATTAAATTTTAGCCAATTTACATCAGATAATCGTTTTTTATTGCCTTCTGCAACGTTCTGTATATTATCATATGCATCGTTAAATATATCCTTAATTGGTGTAGTGGAATTTGACCTGATACGATTAATATATCGTTGGCCAGGTTCCAAATCAATTTTTACCTCTGCAATTCCAGCACCATCCTGTCCTCTATTATGTTGCTTTTGCATAAGAAGGTGGAGTTTCTGTAATCCATAAACAGATGTTCCATACTTAGATTGGTAATATTCAAGTGGTTTCCGTAATCTAATTAGGGCTATGCCACATTCATGATTAATGCTATCACTCATTGTTTGCAGAATATTTATATTTTTGTGACAAAAGTAAGAAAAAGATGATTGAAATACGACTTGCTAGTGAATTTGATGTTGCTGATATTACTGAATTTCAAATTAAGATGGCTTATGAAACTGAAAATATTAAGCTTGAGCATAATACAGTAACAAAGGGGGTTGCTTCTGTTTTTCGTGATCCTCAAAAGGGTAAATATTATGTTGCAATAGAAGATGGTAAAATTATTTCATCGCTATTAATTACGCACGAATGGAGTGATTGGAGGAATAGTTGGGTGTATTGGATACAGTCTGTTTACGTAATTCCAGAAAAAAGAGGGCAAGGTGTTTTCAAACAAATGTATAATCACATACTAGATGCAGTTAATAATAATAGTGAAGTAGCTGGTTTAAGATTGTATGTTGATATTAGTAATTTAGCTGCGCGAAAAGTTTATAAAAAAATTGGTATGAATGGCGATCATTATCAGGTTTTTGAATGGATGAAATAATGCTTAGTAAAACCAAGTTTTAGTACAATGCAAATAGTTTCTATACAACTAACATTTTAAATAATAAATATGAAAAACACTATAAAATTAATTGGATTATTGTTTACTGTATTATCAATTTCATTACCATCGCTGGCACAGTCGGCTGACAAAAGTGACTGGAAAGGTGGTTATCCTGAGGGCTGCACATCAATTACTGTTGGAAAAGATGCAAGTTTTGATGGTTCGGTAATTACATCTCACACCGATGATAGTCATCGTACTCGTTCATGGATTGACATTGTTTCTGCAAAAAAACATAGTAAGGGAGAAAAGGTTATAATGTACAAACGAGTGAAGAACGACACACTTGCAATGCCTACCTACGGTCATGAGGAAATTGGAAGTATTCCACAAGTTAAGTATACCAACGGATTTATTAATACTGCATACCCAAGCCTAAATGATAAACAGCTTGGAATTGGTGAATCGACCTTTGGCGGTCGCAAAGAGTTACAAAGCGATGAAGGTATTATTGATTGCCAACGCCTTTGTTTATTAATATTAGAGCGTGAATCAACTGCAAGAGGCGCAATTGAAATGGTCGGAAATCTACTCGAAGAATACGGTTGGAATGATTATGGTGAAGTATTAACCATAGCTGATCAAAATGAGGTTTGGCATTTAGAAATAGTTGGCCCAGGTAAAGGTAAAAAGGGTGCTGTATGGGTTGCTCAAAGAGTTCCTGATGGTCATATTTCAGTAAATGCAAATGCAAGTACAATCAAAGAAATTAATATTGAAAACAAAGATTATTTCATGGCTTCGGATAATATATTTGATGTTGCTATCCAAAATGGGTGGTGGAATCCTGATAATGGTGAGTTTAAATTTTGTTATGCTTATGCTCCACATAGCCGAACATCAATTGCTTCACGTCGACGTGAATGGAGAGTATTTGATTTACTAGCACCCTCACTTAAACTTGATCCAAATGCAGAAAATTTCCCTTTCTCGGTAAAGCCAGATACACTTGTTACACTTGAAAACCTTATTACTGTTTTTAAAGATTATTATGAAGGTACCCCTTTTGATATGACCAAAACACTTACTGTAGCTGATAAAAATGGTAAGACTGTTATTTCGCCCCTTGCAAGCCCCCATATGCCATATGATGCAAATAATCTTTATAAAATTAATGGAGGATGGGGATCTCTGGGTGAGAGAACTATAGCCCGTTGGTACACTATGTATGCCACAATTATACAGTTAAGAGACTGGTTGCCCGATGAAATTGGAGGAGTTGAGTGGCTGGCTATGGATAATGTAGCAACATCAATTTATGTGCCTATTTATGGATGTGTAAGTGAACTCCCTAAGCCATATACTACACCTGGACGGACCGAAGGTTATACACTTAATTCAGCTTGGTGGATATTTAATAGATTAGGAACACTTACTTCTCAACGTTGGGGCGATATGCGATATGATGTGGACTCAGTTTGGAATCCCATGCAACTTAATATGATTAATTCTCAAAAAGAAATTGACAAACAAGCATTAAAACTTTATGATCAAAATAAGAAAGATGCCATTGAATATTTAAATCAATATTCAAATGAGCAAGGCAAAAAAGTAATGAAAGAAGCCATAAAATTAGGAAACTTCTTGTGGACAAAATATGATGAGAAATTCTAACAGCAGATAGTTAAATTAATATCTACTTGCTTGTATACTTAGTACTGGTATAGATGAATGATTAACCATTTGCGATGCATACGGACCAAATATTAAATTTGATGCAGATGTTTCTTGCTCAGTCATTATTGCAATAAGATTGGCATCTATTTCTTTTGCATATTTAAGGGTTTCTTCTGTAAGATTATCTGCTTCAACTATTTTTGATTTGAATCTTATACCATTTTCAGTAAAATAATCTTCTGCTTGAACAACAAATTTCTTAACCTTAAATTGTAGTTCTTTTGAAGAAGAGGTTAGCAGACCAAGAATATGAACCTCTGAGTTAAAATATTTTGCCAATAAAGCTGTCATTGGCATCTTTTGTCGGGTAACATCTGTACTATTTAGTGGCATCACAATCTTTTTCAAATCGTGTACAATGTCAGTACCCCCACGAATAGTTATTATTGGTTGCTTACATCCAGCAACAATACGGTTTGCATTACTTCCAATCCAAAACTCTTCAAATCCTGATGAGCCATGAGTACCAATTACAACAATAAAAGCATCTGTCTCATCCGCAACAGCCTTTATTTCTTTATAAACTTTTCCTTTTCTAATATGATATTTAATTTCTTCATTGTACACATGAAATTTATACTTTTTTATAAGAGCTTCAAAACGTATTACAACCTCTTTTTCAATATTTTGAGGTTCTCCTGCGAATATCTCTTTGGAATAATCGAGGTGATTAACCCATACCATCGCAATGCCTGCTTTAGCTTTACGTGCGATGGAAATTGCATGTTCAAGGGCATTTATTGAACAGTTGGAAAAATCGATGCCCACAAGAATAGTTTTACTCATAGCTTTTGTTTTTTATTATGATTCGGTAAATTTGGGAAATTTATATCATCTTGAATAACCCAAGCTCCTGGGTATTTTCTACTTATTTGTTTAAGAAATTTTTCGGCCTCTAAACGTGTTCTAAAATCACCAATTCGTACTCGATAGTCAGGTTCATCAAAAGTAAGGTAAACTGGTATGTCTTCATATTTCTCTGAAAAATCAGCTTTTGATTTCTCAATTATATCAAGTGCCTCGTTGCCTGATGCTTTGAGTATTTGTATTCTATATCCCTGTATAACAGGGTATTTTTGATTATAGTCAATATGTAATTGAAGTAGGCTGTCAATTCTTGAATCACTTGTAATAACAGCACTGGTATCAATACTATTCTGTGCAAACAAGTTGCCAGATAAACATGCAGTAAAAAATATTATAACTACTATTTTATTCATAATTAAATTCATTATTTCGTTACTCTTTCTTATCATCTTTTGCCCTAACGCTGGATACGGGAATTATTGAATTATTAATTAATTGTTTTGAATATGATCCTAAAAACTTATTTGCTGTTGTTGTTCCCTGATCTGTCATTATTGTTATCAAATCCATTTTATTATTATTACTATAATCAATAATAGAAACTGCAACATTTTTAACTTCTATTTCATCTAATAAATATTTAACTCCTCTGTTGTTTAAGCATTTAACAGCATCGTCGCCAAACTTATCTATTCTTTTTCTAATAGCAGCTATTGGCGTGTTATAAACTTTAAGCAAATGAACTTTAGCATCAAATTTAAGGGCCAAATCAGCTACAAAGGGTAGTTTCTCTTTGGTTTCCAATGAACTATCCAGAGGGAGAAGAATTTTACTAATTGTTCCATCAAATTTGTAACTACTTCTTATTGTGAAAACAGGGCAAGGTGCTTGAGTAACAATTCTATACGCATTACTGCCTATCCAGTGTTGCTCATATCCTGAAACTCCGTGTGTGCCAGCAAAAATCATATCAGCCTCAATTTGTTTAGCAACTTTAGCAACTTCTTGGTAAACTCGTCCTTTGCGAAGAATAACTTCAAACTTGCCGCCTAAAATCCTGTTTTTATATTTATTTGTTATCTTTTCAAGATATTCTTTCTTTTCAAGTCTGAGATCTCCTTTAATGGTATCTAGCACCATTTCATCCGATACGGTATTATCAACCCATATCAAATAAATTGCTGCTTCTAATTTTTCGGCATATACTAATGCATACTCAAGTGCATGTTCAGCATTTTTCGAAAAATCGATGGCGACAAGTATCGTTTTCATAGTTGTAATATATTAGATGACAGGATAAAGACTAAATTTGTTTAATATCCATCACAATAGTTTAGTAATGCTGCTAATATAACAAAATTATTCGAATTCTATTACTAATGAGCTGTAAAATATGCCAAATTTTATAAAAATACATGAGTGCTATTTGATTTTCATATACTTTTGTTTAAAATATAATAATTAATGAATGATAATTTAGATGCATCTGGATTAAATCTAAGTAATACTGAAAAAGATATTGAAGAAACCCTCAGACCTGGGCGATTTAGTAGTTTTACAGGACAACCAGCAGTAGTAGATAATCTTAAGATATTTGTAGAAGCAGCAAAATTACGTGGAGATGCTCTTGATCACGTCCTGCTGCATGGTCCTCCAGGCCTTGGTAAAACAACTTTGTCGTATATCCTATCCAACGAACTTGGGGTTAATATTATTACAACTTCAGGTCCGGTACTCGATAAACCAGGTGATTTAGCTGGTTTATTAACCAACCTAAATGAAAATGATGTTCTTTTTATTGACGAAATACATAGGCTAAGTGCAATAGTTGAAGAATATTTGTATTCGGC
>Ga0164318_10002474_pt1 | contig 17181 bp, 24 predicted proteins | sample GuaBasSedimGuay9_FD_113734 | JGI IMG/M metagenome (GOLD analysis project Ga0164318, IMG submission 113734) | Subseafloor sediment microbial communities from Guaymas Basin, Gulf of California, Mexico - Guay9, Core 4571-4, 0-3 cm | ecosystem: Environmental > Aquatic > Marine > Hydrothermal vents...
CTAACCTGCTTACAGCAATATTTGCTTTGATTTACGCGTCTCCACCAGTGAGTTATGCTATAGTGGGAATACTAGTTGTGATAAGTATAGCCTCTTATGACCGCTTGATAGACACTATTACTAAAAGGACAAAGCACTTAGGGCTGGTATGATGAGAACATTTGATGGAGCTAGCTTTAAGAAAGCAATAGAGGTTAGTGTTAAGTGGCTTGATGTGAACAAACAGATTGTGAACGATTTAAACGTTTACCCTGTTCCTGATGGAGATACAGGAACAAATATGTATTTAACTTTGGCAGGTGTGCACGAAGCAATTAAGGGCGTGAAGTCAAGTGCTATATCTGATGTTGTTGAGAAAGCAGCAGAGGCAGCACTTATGAATGCAAGGGGAAATTCTGGAACAGCACTTTCTCAGTTCTTCATTGGGTTCTCAGACAGTGTTAAAGGGAAGAGGAAAGTGACTACAAAAGAGCTTGCTGATGCATTTAAAAAGGGAGCAGAGCAAGCTTACTTTGCGTTTGCTGAGCCTGTTGAGGGAACAATACTAACAGTCATGCGGGAGGCAGCTGAGGCTGCTGCCAAATCAGCAGCATTGAACACGTCAATAAAAAAGGTGCTTGAGGACGTGATTGAGGCAGCTGAAAAGGCATTGAAGAAAACACCAGAGATGCTGCCTGTTCTTGCTGAGGCTGGTGTTGTTGATGCAGGAGGTAAAGGATTTGTTTACATGTTAGAAGCTTGGTTAGGTCGAATTGATAGGAATGTAAAAAAATCAAAAACCATCACCTTAACACCAAAAATAGAGTATAAGGATCTAGAGTACAGGTATTGCACAGAGTTTATCGTGAATTCTAAAGTTGATGAGAGATTTAAGTCAAAGCTGTCTAAATTTGGAGGATCTTTGCTCGTTGTAGGATCAAAGAATATGACTAAAGTTCATATTCATACAAATGACCCAGATAAGGTCTTTGCATTTGCAAAGCAGTATGGTGAGTTGAGGAATGTGAAGGTAGATGATATGCAAGAGCAGCACACTAATCTCCTGTTTGACCCATTTGCAGTTATAGCTGTTGTTCCTGGTAAAGGTATAGCAAAGGAGTTTCTTAGGTTAGGTGCGGACATTATTATTTATGGTGGACAGACGATGAATCCATCAGTTAAAGACATAAAGCAAGCAGTTGAGAATTGTAGGTTCAACAAGGTGGTTATCCTGCCAAACAACAAGAATGTTCAAACCACAGCAGAGTTGGTTAAAAGTGTTAGCAAGAAGAAAGTGTATGTATTACCAACGAAAACAATCCCCCAGGGTTTAAAGGCTATATTATCTATGGACAAGACAAAACCTGTTGAGTACAATATGAAAAACATTAATTTAAACGTTACAACGATTGAGATTACTTACGCTACAAGAACAACAAAGTCAGTTAAAAAAGGAGAGATAGTTGCTATAAAGAGCGGAAAGATTGTTGGTAGTGGAACTGATCCAACAGACTTAGCTATAGAACTACTAAAAGGTATAAAAGGCAAGAAGATTTACATATTCTATAGCAAAGATGTGAAGATGATTGATGCACTTAAGTTAGATGCTCTGTTGGTAAAAACTAATCATGTTAGGATACGAAAAGGTTATCAACCTCATTATCATTATATAATAGCGGTGATATAATGAGAATACTTGGATGCTATACTGCTGTATTACCAAAACACATTATGAAAAAGTACAAGATAGACCTACTGAAGATTCCAATAATCATCGACGGAGTTCCTGGTGATTATTCTTATGAAGACCTTGTAAAAGCATTTGATGCTAGGAGACATATAACAACAAGTGCTAATACTGTTGGGGAGTTCCTTTCTGAGTTTAAAAAGGGCAAAACCCTCTTTGTTTCTCCTTCTGAAAAAGTTAGTGCTGAGTACAACAACGCTGTTATTGCGTCAAGAATGGCTAATGCTACGGTTGTGAACTCTAGGAATCTTTTTGGTGCAGAGGGCTTAGTACTATGGAAAGCTGCTGAGTTGAAAGGCAATGTAGAGAAGTTGAAGGAGTATAGAAACCATGTAAAGATCATTGGCGTTTTACCAACGTTGGAAGCATTAAGGAGTAGTGGGAAGGCAAACAACATCTCCGCTATAGTAGCATCTGGTCTAAGGGTGAAGTTAGTTATAGAAATAGACAAAGGAGAGATTTCTGTTGTTAAGAAATTCCTTAACTATGAAAAGGCACTTAATTATCTACTAGACATAGTTAGAAAGGAAGCTAAGGATCGCGTATTTATTAATTACAGCTATCCTCCTGTTCCGTTAGACAGAGTTAAGGATGAGTTGTCTAAAAACTTTAATAATGTCTTGGTTGAGCAAGTGAGTCCTGTTGGTTTAGCTCACTTAGGTAGAGGTGTAGTTGGTGTAGCTTATGAGTATTAACCGGTCAGAACTCTAAGCTCCTCATGGTTCAGAGCTCATGAGGTTCATCATCCCATATCTTATTAGCATTCTTTGTTTATAAAGATTGAGTTCCATGTGCGTAGATGCCTCTCACCTTAATTTTTGATTGCTTGGTAACGTCTCTAATGGATCTCATATAGTTAGACAGTCTTGCATTATTAGAGACGATTTTGTAGCTTTCTGGATAGTTTTCTTTTAACCACTCTCTAAACTCTCTACCGCTTGCTTTTAGATTTATGAACTCAAAGAAGTATGAGTCTACAAACTCTTTGGTTTCATTGATTAGTTCCTTTACATCAACTAAGTGTGGAATAATTGGAGACACGAACATGTAGTTTTTAATCTTGTTCTCATGGAGTTCTTTTAGTGATTCCACTCTTTCACTGTGGCTTGAAGAAAATGGTTCCAACTGCGCTTTTACACTGCTGTCAAACCCATTAACTGTTAATCCTACTTCAATATTACTAAACATTCTAAATACAGTAAGATCACGTAGTACCAACTTAGACTTTGTTAGTATGGTAAGTGCTATATCTTTATTCATTGATTCTAAGATTCTCCGCGTAAGTTTAAATTCTCTCTCGATAGGCTGATAGGGATCACTAACGCTACTCATGACTACTGTACCACTTGGTTTTTCATTTTTGACCAAGTTTGGCAGATTATCCTTCACAACTACCCACTCGCCCCATTTTCCGTATTTGTACCACTTACACATAAATTTAGCATAACAATATTTGCAGGCGTGCTGGCATCCAATGTACTGATTTATGACGTAATCTACCCCTGGAATTTTAGTTGGAGTGAATACTCTCTTTGCTTCTTTTTTGATAATCCTCATAGGCTCGCTAATTCTTGGCTATTTTTATACGTTTTCCCAGTAATGTGCCTTTGTGAAAACGGAAAACGTTTTAAATGTAAAGGTTTTATTCCTTTTTACGCCTCGGTAGCTCAGTTGGTCAGAGCACCGGTCTTGTAAACCGGGGGTCGTGGGTTCGAATCCCACCCGGGGCTTTCTAATGATAAAAAACTTTATAAAACTGAAATTATCCCTGTTTGAGAGGTGATTTTATGAGGTACGCTAAGCATACAGAACAACCATATATTATCTTTAGTTTAGTTGATCGTGAAAAAATAAGGCTTAGAAACCTAACTGAAGCCTTAGGATCTAAGCTTAAAGAAACGAAGGGCTTAGGATTTTTAGAAGATTTACAAATTAAAGTTACTGACGCTTCTGGTAATCCTATCTTGACATGGGATCCATTAGAAAAGCAGGCAACAATACATGATAGCTATAAAACCGCATTCCAGGAGCCAATAGGTTTTATTACAGAGAATGGGTACTTTAGTGTTGATAGATATGGTATTCATTACCATGAAGTAAAATCACAACACCCAGGGCCTGTTATGCTAGTTGTGTCAAAGCATCCCATGGGAGATGAAAACTATCTCCTACTTCTGAACCCTGATGGAAGAAAACCACTAAAAGTAGAGTATGACCAAGGGCGTGAGATAGTGTTGGACGGTTTGGACAAAGTAATTTCAGACGAACTTGAACTTGAGCAGGAATTTTAATACAACAGGTTTATTAACTACTATGCAATAGTAACATTTATAAACAATGGATTTCTTTAATTTTTATGATGAGTAGACTTGTACCCGTAAAAAAACTGGAGGAATCTATTGAGAAAGGTACTCTTATAGCAAAATTACAGTCTACAAGTATTCTAGACGAGGAGTTTATGTTGACTATTGCTGGTTACAAAGTGGGTAATGGCAGGCTTGTGTTTGACAAGCCACTTCGTTTTAAGTTAGAAGCGTACGATGGAAAGTTAGATGCTATCCGTCTCTTGAATTGGTACACGTCAATAGCAAAGAAAATTGAACACGAACACAGAGAGGCTTTAAAGCTTGCAGAGAATGGTTATGATATTCATTACAACCACCGCACTGGCGAGTACTACCTTCAGAGGGGAAGAAAAAGGGTAATTCTGGGAGACAAGTTTAGCTTAGATTATGATTATGCGCGTTATCTGCTAGGTAGTCAGTAAATTTTTAATACTGAAATTCGTTGGTTTTTTTATGTCAATAAAGGATGAATTAGACAAAGCAAGAAGGGCGAGTGAACTAGTATCACTAATGGAAGAGAGATACAATACTATTAAGACTCTTTATCCACTTGAGCTAGATTTCAATATTGTTTATCAGTTGAGCCCTCTGTCAGATGCTCCTTTTGATCGTGATATGTTATGGCCAGTCTCACATATTCAAGTAGATATCCTTAGATACAGTGTTGTTGGGGAAATAGCATTCTTTAGGCGTATGGTTGTTTTAGACCAAAACATTGTAGAAGTGCCACTTCATGTGGATTTCTCTAAGCGTGCAGATGCTTTAGGGCAGGAGGCCATAGAGATTATAGAACCATCACTCTACATTGGACTAGAGGTAGACGAAGCAGAGTACGCAGCTGCTGACATCAAATCTTTTGTTAGAAATTTGTTGGAGTACGTTGAGAATATCTATCATAGCGGTGTAGAGCTTGTAAAGAAAAAACCGTACACTATACAAGCGATTTTAGACGAGTACTACTTCAAAGGAGAGAAGATAGGAGACTTAAACACAGACCCAAATGATTTAGAAGCAAGAATAAAGACCTTGAGTTCAAACGGTGATGTACTTGTTGGAGTCTAAGTTGTCTTTGTATGGGATCGATTTAAGTGTTGTTCAGAATGAAGCCAGTAAGTACATAAGGATTAACTCAATACAGTACGGTCTAGGAAGATTAATTCTTAATAGAGAGTTCGCTGTCCCGCAGGATATAAACACTGAAGACGAACTTAGAAGTTATGTCATAAAGATAGTTGACAGTTTTAGTGAGGTTGCTGAGTTTCTGAACATGTACAATGTAAATTTAGTATTAAAGAAGGATTGTTATATGGTTGGAAATACTGTACTTGGCATTCGAAACCATTTTAAAACTGAAGAAGCAGTGTTGTTTTATGGACGTACTTGAGGATCCAAGGAAGGTATTGGATAATGCACTTAGGGAAAGGGATGAAATGTCTAAAGAGCTGCTTCCTTTACTGGACAATCTAGAAAGCTTCTTAAAGAGAAATGGTATTTCCGGCTCAATTGTAGGAGGTGTGGTTGTAGACACAAGATACCAACCACCTGTTTACCCTTCTGCACAGCTACACATATACGGCATCCATAAGGTGGGAACACTGCACCTAGACAAGAAGCTAGATTTAGATGGATGGGAATTGCTAAGACGAGGAAAAGCATATCTTTCTGATGTCATCGGAGAGATTTATACACAGCATGAACAAGCATTGGATATAATCTCTAAGGAAAATGTAGACGTGTCTTATATTGATGGGTTTTACTATGTAAATAATGAGCCTGTCGGTGATCCAAAGCACGGCATCTTTCTCTAGAGCCAGTTCTGTTATCTCACTGGTGTGACATTATAGGCTTTTATATAGAGCTCTGCGATTGCGAGAAGTTTATGTATGTTCAGTGTTGCGTTCTATTTAATAAGTTTGCAGAACTCTAAAACCAAAACTTTATAAATAGGATTGAATAATATTGTTTCTATGACGTCTCCGTTGGATGTGAAACCAAGTGAACTGATCATTAATCTAGCTAGTGAACTAAAAAAGGAGTTAACCATACCAGAGTGGGCAAAGTTTGTTAAAACAGGTCCACATAAAGAGCGCCCACCACAGCAAGATGACTGGTGGTGGATAAGAGCAGCTTCTATACTAAGAGCTCTGTACAAAAGACCTACAGGCGTAGAAAGACTAAGGACTAAGTATGGGGGTAGAAAAAATAGAGGACATAAGCCAGAGAGATTTGTAAAAGCGTCAGGAAAGATTATAAGAACAATACTTCAACAGTTAGAGCAAAAGGGCTATGTAAAGAAAAGCGATAAAGGTAGGTCCTTGACGCCAGAAGGTATGAAGTTATTGGCTAAGGCAGCCAAAGGTGTTGCTCATGACAAGTAGGAAAACAAATGTGCTTAAAAAGCGAATAGCTACAGTACTTAATAAGACAGTCGGAGCTCCTGCTTGGGCCATACTTCGAAAGTTTGGAAAAAGAAGATCGCATAGATGGAGACTTAACCCACAGGTAAGAAGGAATTGGAGACAAACAAGACTTAAGCTGAAGTGATGATTATGGAGAGAATATACACTATTCCATTGCGTAGGGAGTTTACAAAGGTACCTATCTATAAAAGAAGTAAGAAGGCTGTTAAGGCTGTTAGACAATTTATAATGCGTCACATGAAGTCTGAGAACGTCGTAATTCATAGCAGTGTTAATGAGTATATTTGGAGTAGAGGTGCTAAGAACCCACCTGCAAGGGTTAAGGTTGTAGCAAAGAAAGAGGATGATAAGGTTAGTGTTGTTTTATTTGGGTACAAGCCAAAGGAGAGTAAAGAAGCACCAAAGAAAAAGATAGAGAAAAAGGTTGAAACTGAGGAGAAAAAGATGAAGAAATCTGAAGAGAAAAAAGATAAAGAGGAGAAGAAAAATGGATAATGATAAAGTTATAGAGTACCAGCTTCTAAGACAGAGTTTAGATGAGGGTATTAGGGCCATAGAAGATCTAAGCCGAAGGAAACAAGATTATGAGATGACTCTAAAAGCTCTAGAAGATATTTCTCCTGGTAAAGACATCGTTGTCCCACTAGGACCTGGTGTATACATTGAGGCAACTGTTAAGGATTCTAAACCTCTTGTTAGCGTTGGTAATAACATCCATGTCAGCAAAGATTTTGAAGCAACAAAATCTTTGGTTAAGAACCAAATAAAATTGTATGAACAAATGGCTAAGGACGTGGAATCCCAAGTGAATCAAATAGCGCAGAAACTCCAAGCTGTTGAAAAGGAGCTCCAAAAAATACTTAGGGAGCAAAAATCTAAGAAAAAACATGAAAAATGAGCTTGTGGTATTTGTTATTGTGGTAATAGTTAGCTTTGTTCTTTGGGTTCTAGTAACACCAGGTGCAACAGAAGTTTCCTTTAGATTTGTTCCTGGTATAGCATACAAATCAATGCAGCATGAACAAATGAGTTTAATTCTTACAAACGGTACCCAACCATTTGCTGTGTCAAACTATTTAATATATGTAGATAATGGGGTCCGTTACAAGATTTACCATGGAAAGTGGATGGATAGCACTGCTGTGGTAAATGGAACAAATCCTAAAGCGCTGTTAAGTGAAGGAATTTACCTATTTTATACCTATCATAATCTGACTGTTATTACTCCTACAGGTATAATTAGTAGATTGCCGACCGCAAAAGACTACTCTCCTATTGTTATTAACGATACATTATACTTGTTCACATGCAATAATATATATTACACATACGATTTTGTATGGGTAAGACATGATTACAACCTAACTTGTGATCGAATACAAGCTGTTTATTATAAGTTCCCTTGGTTATTTTTCATTAAGGATGGAAAACTATTCTACAGAATAAAGACAGTTGATTGGTCAAATGATATTTTTCTATCAAATGCAGAAGCTGTCTCGTGTATAGCTGGGAAAGAACTTAATTGCTATGTTGGAACAAGCAAGGGTGTACTACTCTATAAATATTCAGATCACTGGGAAGAGCCAAAGGTAATTGCTAATGGAATGTCTAACTATGTTTCAGCTTCAGACGATTTCTTGTTTTGGTCTGATGGTAAACTTATTTACTATATGATTCGATAAGGATATAAACCATGGATTTAAATATTTCTCATGTTTAATTCGTTGAAGCAGAAGTTGAAGAGCGCGGTTGAACGTCTAGTGAAGGGAGTAAAGCAAAAAGAAGGCACTAAGCCATCGCCAGCTGGACCTCCTAAACCAGCTAAAAAGCATGAGGAGAAGAAAACACGGTCTAAAAGACCTGAAAGGAGGAAGACTGAGAAACCTTGTAAAAAGCCTGAAAAGAAGAGCATTGCAGAAGTGGTAGCAGAGAAAATAACCACTCGGGAAATTTCTGATGAGAAGTTTGAGTCACTATTCGAACCAATGTGGGTAACTTTACTTGAGAATAGCGTTGCATTTGAAGTTGTTGAGGCCATAAAAGAAGAACTTAAGAAAAGCATGAAAAAAGTGAGGAGAGGAAAAGAAAAAGAAGAGATACTATTAGCGTTAAGGCGTGCATTTGAGTCTGTTTTACTTGATCCTCCAGAGCTAGAGATAAAGAATAAGCCAACAGTAATAATGTTTGTTGGCGTTAATGGAGCAGGAAAGACAACTACTCTAGCAAAGATGGCTTACTATCTAAAAAATAAAGGATACTCCTGTGTTATCGCTGCGTCAGACACTTTTAGAGCTGCTTCAATAGAGCAATTGGAGAAGCATGCTGCTAATCTTGATGTACACGTTATAAAGCATACATATGGGTCTGATGCAGCAGCTGTTGCCTTTGATGCTATAAAACACGCAAAGGCAAAGGGTATTGATGTTGTTCTTATAGACACGGCTGGGAGGTCTCACTCAAATGTTAACCTTATGGACGAGTTGAAAAAGATAAAGAGAGTTACAAGTCCAGATTATGTTATCTTTGTCGGTGATGCGCTAACTGGTAATGATGCGGTTAATCAAGCGAAGAGTTTTAACGACGCAGTAGGTATAGATTATGTTATCCTATCAAAGAGTGATGTTGACCAAAAGGGAGGTGCTGTGCTTTCTATTGCTTATGTGACAAAAAAGCCAATACTTTTCCTTGGAACAGGTCAATCCTATGAAGACCTGGTCAAATTTGATAAAAAGGAGATAATAGATAAGATAATAGGTGAGTAAATTGAGCCTTGCAAGAAAGGGCTTTTTGTTGAGTGTTGTATTTGGTTTTTCTGCATTGAGTATGCTACTTTATCATCTACTGTCTGCTAAGCTTCTTGGCGTTGAACAGTATGGTTTACTAAACGCACTTCTTTCTATTTGCTACACACTATTATTTGTACAGTACACCTCTCAGAACACTCTTGGTATAACTGTTCCACTTTCCAGAAAACATAGTATTGAGGCTTCTGCATTTAAATCTCTGTTGTTAATAGCTACTATCGTATTTATACTTATAGCTGGCCTTAACGGAGTATTAACAAAAGTACTACATGCTAACACTACGCAAGTGTTGATTTTAGGATTAACAACGTTTTTCATGATTATGTCTTTCTACCCACAAGCTGTGTTTCAGGGCAGGAGGAAGTATAATGAATACTACATTTTTACGTTAATCTCATCTTTAGCCAAGGTTGGATTTGGATTGCTGCTTTTTGTGTACGTTGGAGTAGAAGTAGCCTTGTTAGCGTTTTTAATGTCTTTCTTCATACCCCTTGTTTATGGCATGTGGAAAGTTGGTGTGCCAAGCATTAGAAACGTAAAAATTAGTGAATTTTTATCGCCTGCTAAACGTATCCTTATTCCTGTGCTACTCCTTCTTATCATGATAAATATCAACCTCTTATTTGTAAGGTATTACTTCCCTGTTGAGTCAGGGCTTTATTCTCTTATACTATTGGTCGATAGAGGTTTTTACCTATTTTCTATGTTCCTGTGTTTTATGCTTGTGCCTGAAGTTGCAGCAAGGAGGCACAAGAAAGGAAGTGAAAGACTTCAAGTACTTTCTAAGACGTACTTTACTTACTTCATTTTTTCCCTACCTGTATTCCTATGTATGATGGAGCCATCCTGGGCTATCGGATTGATCTTGCCAGCATTTCTTCAAGCTTCAGCTTACTCTTCTCTTGTAACAGCTACCTTTTTCCTTGTTGGAGGTGTTAATCTAATCGGGTTTTATCTGATTTCTAGTGGAGATTATAAAGCGGTTTATCCTATGTTGGGATTTCTCCTCCTGGAGATTGTATTGTTTTTCCTTCTCCATAGAAATGTGTATGACATATTTTACTCCCACTTTATAGTGTTTCTTGGGCTATTTTTGACACTGTCTTTCATGCTAGCAAAAAATATTAAAGAGGCAAGCGATTAGTATACGTATGGAAGTAGATCAAATGATACTTGATTTCCTAGAACAAGGCCCAAAGACAAAGAAGCAGATATTAGACTTTATGCAGATGAATGGCGTAAAAAAGGAAAAGGTTATGTCTACATTGAGTACGTTAAGAGAAGCTAATAAAGTAAGGAGATACTACGAAACTGGTGCAATACATTACGCTCTTGTGAGTGAACAGAAAGAGCCTGAGTTTAAGGAACCAGAGGTTAGTGAAGAGGTTCAGGAGGTTCAAAAGAAAGAGGAAAAGCCCACCATTAGCGTTAACAAATTAAGCACTGCTAAGTATATCTTAGCATTTGTTGTTGCTGTATTAGTGCTACTCCTTGTAATGCTGTTTGTAAAATGAACAATAACTCTTTAATGGACACTTTCTACAGTTAGGTTTCTTTCTACAGTATTCCTTTGCTAGTTTTACTAGGAGAGCATGAAACTCATTATAGTAGTTTGCTGGAAGGTTGGTTTCAACAAACTTCCTTACTTCCTCGTATCCACTAATATCAAATCCTAACCTATTAAAAATCCTCTTTGTGTAAGCATCAACAACAAATATACCCTTACCAAGAGCATATAAAAGTATTGAGTCTGCCGTCTCCTTGCCAATACCTTTTACACTGAGTAAAAGTTGTCTAACTTTGTCTACTGGCATGGACTTAAGAGTTTCTATACTGTATTTATCTAGCAGTTTAACGATTGCCTTTATCCTCTCTGCTTTCTGTTTGTAGAATCCAGAGCTTCTTATACGATTTTCTAACTCCTTTCTACTTATGGATCTCATCTTGCTAAGTGATATTGGTTTTAGGTTCTTTATGGCCTTCTCAACGTTTTTCCACGATGTGTTCTGTGTTAGTATTGCACCGATTATAACTTCTAACTCATTGTCAGCTGGCCACCAGTGTTGTGGTCCAAACTCTGAGTATAGTTTTCTATACACATCCAGAAGCTTCATGATAACCACTCTATAATCTCTTCCATTGTAGATCTGTCTAGAAGGTCAGTGCCATGAAGTGGAGTATCCTTAACCCACAGTGTTGCATTAAGTCTATTAGCGAGGTATACAGAAGAGTTACATGCGTACGTATCATCCTTCCCCACAACTATAAGAATATCTTTGTTACAGTCTGTGTTAGTCACATCTAAGCCGTGGTAGTTTAACCCTGGAGAAAGTAGAACTATCTTTTCACCTTTACAACACATCAATGCAGCGTTTGCACCAATGCTTGCTCCAACAACATAAACTGTCTCTGTTCTATTCTGTAATAGGTCTATGGCTTTACACACATCTTGCTTCATGCCTAGAAACTCTTGCTTGTTCATGTTAAACCATGTACCTGTTGATGAGCCATGGCCTCTTAGGTCTATTGCCATCACTGTATAGTCTTTACTATTAAGTAATGTGGCAAATCTAACGTAATCAGATTTACTCCCAGCCATCATATGGACAAGCAATACACCCCTATCTGCTCCAGGATAGATAAAGTATGATATGTTATAACCATCACTTTTGAATTGTCCTGTTTCAACACAGCCAAGTGAAAGTATCACTAATCCGACCAGAAAGTACCAACACCTCATATAACCACCTAGTCTACTACGTAGATCTTGTCTCCTTCTCTCACTTTGTCTAGTACTAGTATACCTATCTCCTCTCCTGCCTCTGCTTGGTTTATTGCTTTCTTGTCTTTTTGCATAGACTCTACAATCTGCTGAAAATCTGTTCTATTGCCTTTTATGCGTATTGTGTCTCCAAGTTTTAGTCTGTCACTTAACTTTACTGCTGCTACGTGAATGCCGGAAAAGTAATGTGTTACAACCCCCACCTCTCTCATAAGCTTTTTACACACTCTTGCAAATTTAACCTTTTCTAAGGCATGGTGCACTGGAAAACCTTTTTAAGACTTTTTATTAGCAAGTTTTATGCACACAGTAGACTTACCATTGCATACTGGAAGAGCTCCACGCTGGCTTTTTAATCGCATGGTAAAACTAAGTAAGACTATAATGGAGTTTATTATGGATGAGTATGGAACTGAAGAATTGCTAAAAAGAATGGCAGATGGATATTGGTTCCAGGCATTCTCAAACGTTCTTGGTTTTGATTGGCACTCGTCTGGCTCTACAACTACAACAATGGGTGCTGTTAAGGTTGCTAGCTCAGAACTTGAGATTGGTGTTGCTGGAGGTAAAGGGAAGGTAGCATTGAAAACGCCTGAACAAATAGTTGCTAATGGAGATAGGATAGGCCTATCTGATAAACGTATAAACAGATTAATATTAAGTAGCAAGATGAGTGCAAAAGTAGATAACTCTGTTGTTCAAGATGGTTACTCTCTTTATCACCATACTATAATATTTGACAGACATGGTAACTGGACAGTTGTACAGCAGGGTATGAGGGACAACTGGGCAAGGCGCTACCATTGGCACAACGCTGACAAATTTGTATTGGATCCGCATAGTACTGTTTGGTCAGAACGTGTGCATACCAACGTGTTAAATCTTACTTCTAAGGAGCATGAACTAGTGAGGAAGATTAGTGTTGACCTTGTAAAGGATAATCCAACACACATCAAACTGCCAAAACATCATAACATTGTGATTACGAAACGTATTAAGCAGACACTCAAGAGATTGTATGAAATCCAACCAAAAGATTATGAGGATCTCATATCTGTGAGAGGAGTTGGACCAAAAACAATCCGTGCGCTAGCACTAACATCGAATTTGATTTATGGAGCCCCTTTGTCATGGAAAGACATGACTATATACTCATTCGCACATGGGGGAAAAGATGGTGTACCATACCCTGTTAACAGGCGTGTTTATGATAGGACTTTGCGCGTTCTAAGACAGGCAATAGAGCAGTCAAAAATAGGAGACTATGAAAAGAGAAAAGCACTTAAAAGACTCTCTAACACAGCATCAAAAATTATTTTAAGAGAGTAAGTGTGTATATACTATGGATGTGTTTTGGGCTGATAAGATAGCAGAACAGATCATAAAGAGAAAGAAATACAAGTACATTGATAAGGATATTGATACTCAGACCTACAATGTTAAGACTTCTGCATCACTTAGTGGAGTTTTACACATAGGTAGATTAGCAGACACTATTCGAAGTGAGAGTGTTGTCAAGGCTCTTAGAAGAAAAGGCTACGATGCTAAGTTAATATGGGTGGCTGAAGACATGGATGCTTTTAGGAAGGTTCCAAAAGGTGTTCCAGAATCCTTTAAGCAGTACCTTGGCATACCTGTTTCAAGTATTCCTGATCCTTGGGGCTGTCATGATAGCTACGCTGAACATCACTTGGATGAATATCTGAAGGTTGTTAAAAAGTTTGTTCAAGTAGACGCTGTTTATAGAATGTCTGAAGAATACAAATCAGGAAACTTTAACACGTATATTAAGAAGATTCTCCGGAATTTAGACACAGTAAGAGAGATTGTAAACGCGTGTAAAAAAGAAGAGGATGCAAACTGGCATCCTTGGAAGCCTGTTTGTAAAAACTGTGGAAAGATTATCACAACAAGAATTACAGAGTCTAATGACAGATTGCATTACGTTTGTGAAGATTACACATTCAATGTTAGAAACCTTACCATAAATGGTTGTGGCTACAGTGGAACTTGTGATCCTCTAGTTGACCCTGGTAAACTACTGTGGAAGAGTGAGTGGGCAGCGCAATGGGCAAGATGGCAGATCGTGTCAGAAGGTGCAGGCAAAGAGTACCAAGTGCCGTGTAGTGCTTTTTGGGTGAATGCAGAGATTGTAGAGAAAGTCTTAGACTTTCCAGCACCTGTACCTATATTCTATGAATACTTAACAGTTGGAAAGACAGGTGGAAAGATGAGTGCATCAGAAGGGAATGTTATCTATCCTAAGGAATGGCTTGATGTAGCTGAGCCAAGCATACTAAAACTTCTGTACAACAAAAAAGTCATGAAAACAAGAGCATTTGATATGAGTCAGATACCTAGGTTGTATGATGAGTTGGATAGAATAAGAGATATTTACTTTGGAAGGAAGGAATTAAATAAAACAGAGAAACAGCACTACAAGAGGCTATTTGAGACCATAACAGAGCCAAAAGACATTCGGGTTATTCCGTACAGCATAGCGGTTATGGTCTCGCAGCTGTACAGTCCAGATAATGCTCTTGATAAAGCCATATCCCTTCTTGAATCCATGGGCCACATTAAAAATCCAACAGAAGAAGAAAAAGACTATATAAAGTTACGATTAAAGCTTGCTAGAAACTGGGTAGAGAAGTATGGTTCACCTATGAGGCTAAATGAGAATCCAGAACCATTACCAGACCAGATAAAGCCAATGGCAGAAGAGTTTATTAGAGCAGTAGAATCTTCTAGTACTGAGAAAGAGTTGTACCAAAAAATGTTTGACATTGCTTCTAATAATAAGGAGTTCTTCAAGTGGATGTACAAGACATTAATAGGTAAAGAGTACGGTCCAAAGTTGTCTACACTTGTGTTTGCATTAGGGAAGCAGAAGGTAATAGAGACAATAAAGAAAGCATTGTAGTGGACCCGGCGGGACTCGAACCCGCGGCCTCTTCCACGCCAAGGAAGCGATCTACCTCTGATCTACGGGCCCTACATTATTAAAATAATGAGAGAATTAAAAAGATTACTGAAGCTTAACTTCAAGTCCGCTGTTGCCAATTTCCCACTCAAACTGTTTTACTATCGCTGTTCTTATCATTCGCAAATCTTCCTCTATTGGTGGGTACTCTTCTATTACAATTGAGATACCTTCTTTGCCTCTATCTGCAGAGTAGTCTAAACTTACAGGGTACTCTCTGCCATTTGCTTCAACAGTGAATGCGTCACCATATATATCACTTACCCTATCCAGCGCTCTGACAACATCAGCTCGAGATCCCTTTAACTTGAAGTCAAGTTGAGTCTTTTGAAGGTCATTCTTTATCATCGATGCAAGAGTAGAATCGTTGACAATAGCAGCGTCTATAAGCGCTGTTAGTAGGTCTACTGTCTGCTTAACAGTGTCTGGATGTCCTGTAACTAGTACTCCAGTTGGTACATACTCAATCCTGTCTTCTGTGTTTATCTCTTCATGATCAACTTCCCATTTTACACGCTTGTATTCTCGATCTCCAATAAACATTCTTGGCACACTACCAAGCACATTATTAATTATATATTCTCTCGTAAGTGGACTATACTGTGCTAGGTTAATTGTTCCTACTGCCGTGCGCTCAGGAATGTATTCATCGTATTCTGGTCTTGTGTAATCCATTCCCCAATCTATTCCTCTTTGCTGTGCTGCCAAGAGAGCTACACCTGGACCAAGTGTTTTCGCCATTAGGTTCAGATCTCCTGCATGAACTTCATAAGGTAAAGATGTATCTCGCTTCATTTGTTGTGCTACATTCCACTTATGCTCTAATGGATCCATACTGTATACACCTCCAGTAGGCAGTAGAAGTTTCAGTTTTATAAACATTCTCAGAAGAGTCAACGTCCTCTGATGTACTACTACTCATAATATGTTAACATATTACTACTTTAAAACCTTTTTGGATTACACTCAAGGTAGTTTATAAAATGATATACCTTGTCAACCAAATCCATAACTTCTAGGTAACAAGGGTTTGGTGATAATGGCTCTGAGTAGTATAATATTTCATAAATAGATAGCATTGCATCTAAGGCATCGTGGATCTCAGCAACGGTCTTGGTGTCCATGTCTCTTCTTTTCACAGCTTTACTAAACCTAGTTAATGCTTTTGGTAGATTCTCTGCACGGGCTATGTGTTCTTCTGGTAAGAAAGGTTCACCTAGGTTCTTTAATTCTTGGGATACAGCCCAAGATGCTTTTATCAGACTCTCAAGACCAAACTTCATGTAGGTGTAAATATTTTTCTGATTTATAAGCCTAACTCATCTGATATAGCCTGAAGAGCTCTAAGACTCAGATCTAAGAACGAATCTAGATCAATCCTTAACTGTTCGCACATTCGAATATTGTCTCTGTTTGCTCCCTTTGCAAATGCCTTCTGCTTGAATTTAGATCTTAGTGATTTTAGGCTGACTGAAGCCAATTTTTTATCTGGCATCATCAATGCTGTTGCGATTACAAGTCCAGAAACAGCGTCACTTGCAATAAGTGCTATTTCGATTTTAGACTCTGGTTTGCGGTAATTGTTAAGCTCATATGCGTGTGTTTTAATAGCTTCTAATGCATCTCTGTCTAATACACCTTCTAACATCTCAGCAGATCTTAGTCCATGCTTAGATAAATTTTCTTTTGTCTCTTCATAGTCTAAGTCATGAAGTATGCCTGTTAGTTCCCACTTTTTCTCATCTTCACCAAGCGTGTGTGCAAGCTCTTTCATGATTGCCCCTACTGCAATCATATGTTTGACTAGGTTATTGTTGTTTACATTTGACTTTACAAGATTGATTGCTTCACATCTTTCCATATGCGCCAGCCGGGATTTGAACCCGGGTCTCGGCCTTGGGAGGGCCGGATCCTACCACTAGACTACTGGCGCCTAATCTTAACATTGCACTTGTGTTTAAAAACCTTATGGCAATATTAATAAAATTGCAATCAGTTATTGTTTCATGCTAGAGAAAGCACTAGGCTGGAGAAATGAGAGGATTGGACCTTATACTTTGCATAGAGCTCCTACAGGCAGAGAAGTGCTTATTGTTAGGAATAAAGCTCTTGACAGTATCA
>Ga0164318_10002475_pt1 | contig 17179 bp, 13 predicted proteins | sample GuaBasSedimGuay9_FD_113734 | JGI IMG/M metagenome (GOLD analysis project Ga0164318, IMG submission 113734) | Subseafloor sediment microbial communities from Guaymas Basin, Gulf of California, Mexico - Guay9, Core 4571-4, 0-3 cm | ecosystem: Environmental > Aquatic > Marine > Hydrothermal vents...
ACGAAGACTTTAAACCACCATTTTAATTTTTAATTTTCTTTTTTTTAAATTAATTTTTTAAAATACTTTTTTTTCAGAAGGGTTTTCTTTAACACTATGCAGAATCCTCGGTGCACTGCCACCATGCCAACTGAACCTGGGCCTGACACGCATAGGGTACAGTCTCTCATTAACATCATCAACAGCAATACAAGCACCAGGAACCTTAGGGAGAATATTAACTTCCTTATCAAGCCCTGCCCTGAGATAAGACTGCATCAATGCACCAAGAGCATCAGTATCAATCTTAGCAGTCAGCCTATGCGCAAGAATGACATCACTCTGAGTCATAGCATCAGTATGGATCTTCCCAGGCTGTTGTGTTGCGAGAACCAAAGAAATACCTGGCTGCCTACCCTCCCTTAACAAAGTCTTCAAAGCAGCTGTTGAAGCAGTGGTGCCTTTAAGAGGAAGAAACTCGTGAGCCTCATCAATCAACACCCAAACAAGGGGCGCCTTAAGATCAGAAGAAGGTTCTTCAGAAATAAAATGAGTCGCTCTTGAAATCGCCTTAAACTCTTCCTCTTTCCTGAGCTTCATTCGTTCCCTGAAAACAGCGTTGCAGACAAGACCTGTGACCAGCTGCTTAATCTTCCAACCATTAGGCAATAAAGAGTAAGAACTAAGATCTATAACATTGATTTTGCCAGGAACAAGGATATCAGTAATAGGAGTTGCCTCAATAGAGAACAAGCCCCATTCATTTACAGAAATAAAACGGTTCTCTGCAGCCAACTTGACCTGCTCATCAAATTCAGTCTCCCTGATTTCCTTGATAATATCTTCAATACCAAAACGATCTTTTTTTTCTTTAAGGATAAGAATAATCCTCTCAATGAAAACAGCAATAGGATCATTCCGATCAAGATCAAAAGTCAAATTCCAATCCTCAGGGAATAACTCAGAAGGGTTCAACGCAAAAGGCAGATCAGCAGGGATGCCTTCAGCCTTAAACTTCTCAAAAAAACCGACGGGAGTGTTGATGTTGATGTCCATCCCCTTGCCCTTAAGGTCCCATTTTTTTAATAAAGATTCATCCTCATGATTAGGATACTTCATAGTCCAGTAAATTCCCATGGTATCAAAAATAAGCACTGTCAAACTTTTGTTAAATCTCTCAGGCAAGTCAGCGATACCTTCTGCGATAACACCCAGAGAATAAGACTTTCCAGTACCCCTCTTACCACAAACAAAAACAACATGAGACTTATTCACATCCAAATAAACAGGCTGAGAAAGACTAGTGGTTTGACCCATCTTCACATAATGCTTCCCAAGAAAAATAGTCGCATCAATCCCAAACTTCTTTTTATCCTTCTCTTCCCTGCCAAGAACAATATTGAAGACCATACAAGACAATAAACAAGTTTCTTATTTTAAAGTTTTGTAAAAACTTTTGTAAAACGACACAACAAACAAAAAAGAAGCGCCAGATAGAAAGTAAAACAAATAAAAAATCAAAAAAATTAAAGCTCATTGGCAGTAACAATATTTAGCTTAGTCTCATTCCTCTTCACTTTAGAATCCATGGCAACAATGTGCTTGACGCTGGTCCGTTCAGCAGTCTCAACAAGGCTCTTGTCAACAATACCATCAAAAACAACAGCGTAAACCCCTGAGTTCAAACTTTTCAAGGTTGAGACAAGCTCTGAGAAAGGCACCTTACCCAGAACATTGAGTTTCTCATCAAGCACAATAGCGCCCCTAGTGCCCAACAAACTTTCCAACATATTGCCGAACTTCTGCTTCTCAGCAGGACTCATAAAAACCTTCTTCTGAAAAGAACTATTCTGCTTATGAGGCAGTGGCGTGCTGGATCTCACAGGCCGCGCGGGCTGAGGCCGCCTAATGATAGGCTTTCTGACAGAGTTGCTAGTATCTAAAGACGCCAACTCAAGCCTAGCCTGCTCAGCAGTAATCTTGCTTCTTAAAGCCTTATGAATCTCTTTCTTAGCAAGCTCCTCAACCTCCTTGCCATCAGGCGCTTTAGTCACAAAATCAACCTCGGCAACATTCAACAAATCCTTAATAATAAGGTTGCCACCCCTGTCACCATCAACAAAAACAGTAATCTCTTTCTGCTTAGAAAGCTCGATAATTGTTCTAGGAACACTAGTGCCATTCATAGCGATAACATTCTTAAAACCCTGCTTCAACAAAGCAAGAACATCTGCTCTGCCTTCAACAACAATAAGCTCATCACTCTCAGCAACAGCAGGTCCTGCAGGGAGCCTCTCCTTGCCAAATTCAGTGATTTCCATAACTCTTACGCTATGAGCGACTTCCTCAGCAATCTCCTGAGAATCAGGCATGACATTATCCATAAGGTTCTTCAACAAGCCTTTAGCCCTGTCAACAACAAAATTCCTCTTACTAACCCTAACATCCTCAATATTAACAACTTTGACTTTGGCATTACAAGGGCCAATCCTTTGGATAATCTCCAGAGCAGCACCTACAATACAAGTCTCTGCCTTATCCAAACTGCTAGGGATGACGATATTACCTTGAGTCTTACCCCCCTTTGTCTCAACATTGACTTCAATCCTACCAATCCTGCCAGACCTCTGAAGCTCCCTAAGCTCCAAATCAGAACCTAACAAACCCTCTGTCTGGCCAAAGATAGCCCCGATAACATCAGGCCTATCAACAACACCTTCAATCTCAATACTTGCATTAATGATGTACTTTGAGGAAACTGGACTAATCTTTCCCATCTTTCTCATCTCCGTTGTTACAAAATAGAACAAGACTAACACAACCCAACGCAGACTTCCCTAAACTAAGCCTGCTTAAGACCAATTAAAGTGAAATGAATGAAGTGATGATCTTATTCTATTCTGCTTATTAAACATAATGTAGCCTGGAATACTAACCCCCAAGTATCATTGCTTGGTATGAACCGTACGCTCAATCAGGCACTCTCGTACCAGGCTGAAAACCCCAAAAATTTTAATATTTATAAATCTTTTGGTTTATCGTCTGCCAGAAGTGAATCTTGCAAATATAGGCTTTAAAACAGTCAATTTCAGCACTTAAGCCTAAACTTTAAAGAAATGGAGGATAGGTCAGTTATTGAAGCAGAACTTGCTGAAATTACAAATAATATAACACAAATAATAATAAATAACAAAGAATAAACAAACTAACAAAACAGAAAAAAACAAGCACAGCCTAAAAATGAGAAAACAAACAAAAGAAAAGCATAAAACAATGAAACACGTGTTTGACGCTTTCACAGAAAGAAATTTATTTAAGTTAAGTTCAAGAGGATATTTTGATGAACTAGAAAGCCCAATAGCAATGGGAAAAGAAGCGAATATATTTCTCGCAAGAAAAAGAGACAAAAAAGTAATAGTAAAGATCTACAGGCTGAGCACATGCGATTTCTTCAAAATGTACGAATACATAAGGGCAGACCCAAGATTCAATGTAGAAAAAAACAGGCGAAAAGTCATATTCGCATGGGCAAAAAGGGAATACAGCAACTTGCTTCGCGCAAGAAAAAATGGGGTGAGAGTGCCAACAGCACACGGATATCTTTACAACATTCTGGTCATGGAGTTGATAGGTGATGAGCAACCTGCACCATTGCTTAAAGACAGCAAACCAAAAGACCCGAAAGAATTCCTGAAAGCAACAATAACACAAATAAAAAAATTATACCAAGCAGGCCTTGTTCACGGGGATTTAAGCGCATTCAACATAATAAACCATGAAGAAAAGCCAGTCTTGATCGACTTATCTCAGGCAACACCCTTAGAGAATCCCCAAGCAGAAGAATACCTGAAAAGAGACATACACAACATTTGCACCTACTTCAAAAAGTTAGGAACAGATTGTGATGAAAAGAGTATCCTGAAAGAAATAAAAAATAAAATGAAACAATAAAAAATAAGGAATAAAATAAGACTCAAAACCAAAACAGCAGATTTTTAAACAAAAAACATTCTTAGACAATATGGCAGATGTGTTAGTGTTATGCGCGCACAATGATGATCAAGTAATTGGGATAGGAGGCACGCTGTTAAAATACGCGAAAGAAGGCAAAACATTCAAGACAATAGTCTTTAGCTACGGGGAAAAAAGCCACCCACACCTTAAAGAGGACGTGATAGCAAAAATCAGGCACAAAGAAGGAGTGAAGTCAGACAGAATACTTGGCGGGACAGGGATAACATATTTTGGGCTGAAGGACATGACATTGAAAAAAGAACTGGCACGCAAAGAAGTCAAACAAAAAGTGATAGAAATAATAAAAAAAGAGAAACCAAAAAAGATATTCACACACTCATCAATAGACAAGCACCCAGATCACAAAGCAGTCCACGCACTTGTGCAAGAATTGATCCGCAAAAAAATAATAAGATGTGATGTGTACAGTTTCGATGTATGGTCATTTTTTGGGCAGAGCAAAAACAAGCCCAAACTCGTTGTTGATGTCAGCGAAACATTCGAGCAAAAATTGGAAGCATTGTTCGTACAAAAAAGCCAAAAGAATGTCATAGTGACAATGTTGTGGAACATTTGCATGAAAGCGATAATTAACGGATGGTTTTATAATTACAAATACGCAGAAGTTTTTAATAAGATTAACTAAATAAAAAGCGATAAATGGCAAGCATCAGACAAACACAGAAAATAAACAAAAACATAAAAACATACAAAACAGACAAGGTAATCAAAACAAAACTAACAAAACGAGAAGAAAAATAACAAAAGGGCAAAAAGATGAAAAAAAAGAAGGTGTTAATCGCAACAGATTGCTTCTTGCCAAGATGGGACGGCATATCAAGATTTCTTGACCTGATGCTGCCAGAGCTTGCAAAAAAGTTCGAAGTAACAGTCCTAGCACCAGAATTTGAAGGGCAGGCTCCAGAGTATAAAGGAACCAAAATCATAAAGTTTTCATTATCAAAAATCAAGCTAGGCGGACTAGACCTTGCAAGACCTGACAAGAGAACAATAAAAAAAGAAGTGAAGAAAACAGACATCCTGTTCGTACAAATGATAGCACCAATAGGAATGAAAGCAATCAAATACGCAACAAAATTCAAGAAACCAATAATAAACTACAACCACACAATAGAATGGGAACTTGCAGAAAGACTTGCCAAAAGATTCAAGAAAATAATAGGAATAATAGTCAAGCTGTTAGCAAGAAAATATTACAACAAAAGCTCGCTGTTATTGGTTCCGTCAATACATGTGGAGGAAGCACTGATAAAGAACAAGATAAAATCAAAAAGACAGATCCTGCCATTGGGAGTGGACACGCGAAAGTTCTATCCACCAGCCAGCAAAGCAATGGCAAAGAAAAAAATAGGGATAGACCCAGATTATAAGGTGATAGGATTCACAGGGAGAATAGGAACCCTGGAAAAAGACGTTCCCACATTGATCATGGCGTTCAGGAAAATAAAAAGAAGATTCCCAAAAACAAAACTATTACTGGCAGGCGAAGTCATCACAGAGGATTTCCCAAGGTACAAAGACATAATCTACACAGGAAGACAAGACAATATAGAAAAATATTTTCAAGCGATGGACATCTTTGTCATGCCATCCCTGATCGAGACAAACAGCCTGGCGACAATGGAAGCGATGAGCACAGGATGCGCAGTGATTGCCACACCAACAGGAAACATCCCAGAATACATCATCCATGGAACAAACGGAATCATGTTTCCAAAAGGAGATTCAGACGACCTGAAAGAGAAATTAAAGTACCTGCTGACGCATGACTCAATACGAAAAAAATTAGGAACTAATGCGAGACAGACAATAATAGAAAGACTGGAATGGAAAAAAACAGAAAAAGAAATAATAAAAGCACTATCTAACTTTTAAGAGACAGTTAAAGATGGGACTGGCGTATGAAGGAATAAAACTCATAAGCAACTCACTAAAAAGGAAGATAAAAGGCCAGACAAAATTTCAGGGGAATGCGGAAGAGATCTGCACGAAAATAACAAAACAGTGCTGGAACGGAAAATACCTCATCAACAGCCTTGGAAACTACAAGGAATTCTGGGCCAGAGACTTTGGGTTAAGTGTTGACGCGCTGCTTGCGATGGGCTTCAAGAAAGAAGCGAGAGAAACAATAAAATACGCCCTTAAACAGTATAAGAAACAAGGAAAAATAACAACAACAATCCACAATAATGGAAAACTATTCAATTTTCCACCAGGCCTGTACAGCCCAGACAGCACAGCATACGTGCTATATTCACTCAAAAAAATCAACGCAAAAGAACTCACTAAGCAATACAAGGATTTCTTACAGAAAGAGACCAATAAGTTCTTTGAGAAGACACTAGACAAGAAAACAGGAATGATAAAAAAGAAAAAATACTCCTCAATGAGGGACTTTGTGGCGACAAGAGCGAGCTGTTATGACTGCACCATAATGTTCTGGATGAGCGAATTAGCAAGAAGCACAGGGCTCAAAGCACCAAAACTGGACAAGAAGAAATTAATAGAAACATACTGGAACGGAGAATACTTCAGGAACGGAGTGGAAGAGGAACACTTCACAACAGAAGCGAACATAATACCTTTCTGGACGGGCTTGGTTAAAGACCCTGAGAAGTTCAGAAAAGTAATACAAAAGATAGAGAAAGAAAGACTCAACAAGCCACTAGCGCTAAAGTACACAAAAAAATTGGACGAAAAGCACATATTCTTTGAGTTCCTTGCGCCAGCATGGGAAAGAGACAAAGTATGGACTAACATAGGCCTGATGTACTTGCTGTTGTTGGCAAAATATGATAAAAACAGATGCAAAAAAGAAATCAAAAAATACGAAAAACTAATAGAAAAACAAAAGACAATATATGAATGCTATGAGGAGTTGAAGCCTTATAGAAGCTTATTATACCTCTCAGATGAAGGAATGATGTGGGGGATAAACCTACCTTACATAAAAAGAAGTTGTGTTCAATAAAAATCAAACAAAAAAGAAAAATAAACAGTTGCAAGAATTCTCAACACCAACCCCGACTAAAAGAATTTCTTGACAATAAGCAAAAAACCTTTCCTAAAAAGCGATTCAAAAAAAACATAAAACAAAAAACATAGTAAACACACCCAACGAAAAGGGTCAAAAACCCAATACAAAGAACATATTGTGCAAACAAGAAACTTTCAGGACATCCTGACGCTTACAGCAGAGCTGATGCCAGTTTCAGGCTTCATGCTTATGCCGTAAAGGACATCTCCTTCGCTGATTATGGAATCATTATGAGAAATCACGATATACTGCGCTTTCTTGCAATACTCCCTGATTAACTTAGCGAGCTTTTCAGAATTGGCCTTATCCAAAGCAGCATCAACTTCATCCAAGATATAAAACGGAGCAGGCTCATGCTCCTGAATAGAGAACAGGAACGCGAGAGCAGTCAAAGTCTTTTCACCACCACTCAGACTCCTCAAGTCAAGGAACTTCTCACCAGTAAGCTTAACCTTAATCCTAAGGCCTGCCTCAAAAGGAGACTCAGGATTCTCAAGCTCAAGGAAAGCAACCCCTTTTGTGGTAAGCTTAGAAAAATTCTTCCTGAAATTAGAATCAATAGCTTTTAGAGTGGAAACAAACAACTCCTTCTTGTTAACCTCAATCTCATCCATAAGCTCAAGAACCGACTTTTTCTCATCAGAAAGACTGTTTTTCTTCTCAACCAAAGAATTATACTCTTTCTCTACAGTCTCATAAATCTCCAGTGCGCGAAGGTTGACATTTCCTATCAGTGCAAGAGAACGCTCCCAGTTGGTGATCTCTCTCTTCAACTGCTCCTCTGGCTTGTCAACCAACTCAACACCCTCAAACTGTTCAAACTCAACCTCAAGGCTTTTCAGCTCTGACCTGAGCCTTTCCTGCTCAACGCGTAAAGTATTGACAGAAATCTCCTCTTTTCTCGAAGTTTCCTCAACCTTGTACAGCTTATTCTCAAAAGCAGAAACCTCAGAATTCAATCTGTTTCTCTTTTCAAACAAACCCTTGAACTGAGCCATGAACTTTGCCTGCTCATCCTCTTTTTTACGCAATTCACTCTCAAGAGCCTTAATGTCTTTCTCAAGCTCAAGTTTTAATCTGTTGAACTGATTATGCTCTTTCTTAAGATCAGCGATCAACTTGATTGTGTCGTCCTTGTCCTTACCTAAAATCTCCTTTATCTGAATATTCACATTATCAATCTCACCCTCAACCTTAATCAACTGGGTTGTAAGCTCTTTCCTCTTCTCTTCAAAAGCGTTAAGCTCGGCAAGGACAACAGGGCTTCTGAGAGACGTCAACCTGTTCTTGATCTCTTGCTTCTCAATCTTCAGCTTAGTCAACTCACTCATGACTTCAGAAATATCATCCTCGACCTTGTTCAGGTCTTTAGCCAGTTGTTCGGCGTTAGCCAAAAGCTCTTTCTTATAAGACTCACTATCCTTAAACTCAGAGGAATCAAGATGCAAAGACTTCTCAGCCTTAATGATATCACCTTCAAGATTAGCCTTAAGCTCCCTCAACCTGATGATCTTCTCCTCAACAGACTGTCTAGAATCAACCAAACTATCCAACTCCCCCTGCAAAGAAGCCAATTCAGCCTCAAGATCAGAAATATCTTTCTCTAAACCCTTCTCCTTAAATGCTCCTGCTTTCTTAGTTCTATGGCCGCCAGTCATGGCCCCACTACGCTCAACAAGATCTCCAGACAAGGTAACCATCCTGACCTTGCCAATACCAACCTTTCTTGCAACAGATAAATCCTTAACAACAAGAGTGCTACCAAACACATGACTGAAAGCATTGCCGAATCTGGGATCAAAACTGATCAAGTCAATCGCCCAATCAAAGACGCCATCAATTTTTTTTAAGCCAGAGTCTTTGTCAGAATTCTTCTTGATCTTGTTGAGCGGAAGAAAAGTTGCTACACCAAACTTGTTGTCCTTAAGGAAATTGATGCAAGCGGCAGCTGCTTTATCATCCTCAGTCACAATACTGTGCATCTTGTTGGCAGCAGCGACCTCAAGAGCCAAACTGAATTTCTCATCAACACTGCCAAGATCAGAAATAGTCCCAAAAACACCCCTTAGCTTGTTTTTATTCTCAATGACTTTCTTCACAGCAATACTGGACTGGGCTTGCTCAGTGACTGCTGCCTGCTTCACCCTCAATTTAGCCAGCTTTTCCTGAACCTCATTAATATTTCTTCTCAAATCACCGAGCCTAGAAGCATTCTTAGAATCCTCATCAAGCAAAACATTCAGTTCTTTTGCTACTTTGCTGAATTCCTTCCTCTTCTGCTCAAGAGCCTTAAGCTCATCCTTATAATCCTCCTTAAGCGCAGCAATCTCCTTGATCTTATCCTCAACAGTCTGAATCTGAAAATCAACCCTATCCTTCTCCCTCAACACATTCTGCTGCTTCACTCTCAAATCCTCAATGACCTTCTGCTTCTCATCAATTACCTTCTCAATCTTTTCAATCTCGACCTCAAATTTTGAGATATCCTCAATATTATGTTTTTTCCTGAACGCAGCAATCTTAGACTCTAACTCATCAAGAGTCTTCCTCAAAGCAGACCTCTGAGCATCAAGCCCTGCCTTTTTCTCAAGCAAAGAACCAGTCCTGCCTTCAAGTGACTTGAGGTTCTGTTCAAGCTGCTGAATACGCTCGAGAGCCTTAACGCCATCCTTCTCAGCACCAGCAATCGCCGCTTTCTTAGTAGCTATATTAACTCTTAAATTCTCAACTTGTTTTTGGATGTCTGACTGCTCTTTCTCACTCTTAGCTTCAATCTCATCATTAAGCTCATCAATCTTCTTTTTTCTCTCAGAAATATCTTTCTTCAAGCCTTCAATAACTGAATTGACCTTGTCAAGCTTCTCCTGATGAGAACTGATAGACTTCTCCAATCTTTTGATGTCTGAATTATGTTTCTCAATCTGCACCTTACACAGACTTGCCTTATTCTGCTTGATCTTATCAGTAAGGTCCTTATGCTTCAAAGCATGGTCCCTGTCCTTCCTCAAATCCTTAAGGTAACCCTCACGCTCCTTAAGGATAATCTCAGCCTCATTAAGCTTATCCTCAACCTTTGCCAACTCATTCAATGCCTGCTGTTTCTTCTCCTCATACACACCAATACCAGCAATTTCCTCAATAATCTGCCTCCTTTCAACAGGGCTCATCTCAATTAGTTTAGTGATGTCTCCTTGTAAGATGATATTATAAGCGTCAGGATTGATCTTAACAGATGACAAGAGCTCAAGAATTTCGTATCTGGTACAAGCCTTGTTATTGATCTTATACTTGCTAGATCCGTTCTGCCTGACGATCCTGCTGATCTTGACCTCATCATCCTGCACAGGAAAAACCCCATTAGAATTATCAAGCCAGATGCTAACCTCTGCCTGCTTAGCAGGCTTCTTGGTTTTGCCCCCATTATAAATAAGATTGGCGCTCTTCTCAGCTCTTAAGCTCTTAGAACTAGACTTGCCCAAAACAAAACACAAAGCGTCCAATACATTAGACTTCCCAGAGCCATTAGGTCCGAGAATAATATTAAACTCATCACCCATCAGCAATTCGGTATATTTAGCAAAACTCTTAAAACCATCAATAACGATCTTCTTAATCTTGGTAATGGACCTAGGAGAATCAACTGTTTTCGGGATAGATACATCACCTGCAGGGCTTTTTTCTTCAGCTTCCATCTTAAAGCAATATATGATAACCTATTTATAAAGATTAATATTCCCCAAGATTCTTTTGAGACCTTTTCAAAGAGATCTTCTTATAAGGCTCCCAAGACTTCCTGAACAACTCAGGATAAACATCCCAATATTTTTCAAGAAATTCCTGAGTCTTAGGGTCAGCCATATAACCAGAACCAAAATCAAAATTTATCCTCTGCTTAATCTCAGCAATAGCCATCTCCCTCTCTTCTTTGGCTATGATGCTGGCAGCGCTGACAACAGGGTAATTCATATCAGCCTTATGCTCAACAACCAAATCCAATTTTTTATTAAGCAAACGCTCAACAACATAAGACTTGAAAGCCTTAACATTGGTGCTAGGACAATCAATAAAGACCCTATCTGCGTCAAGATCATTGATCAGTTCAATATATTTTTCAGCCTCAAGCCAGTTAAGATTGCTCTTAGAGCTTCCCAAAGCCTCATCAACCTCAAAAGCAGACACGATCAAGACGCGGAACTTGAATTTCTTAGTTAAAATTTTGTATAGGCTTTTTCTTTTCTTATCAGTCAGAAGTTTTGAATCTTTGACGCCAAGTTCTATTAGTTCTTTTTCTTGTGATTCATTAATGCTCAAACCAGCAACAATCAATGGACCGACAATCGGGCCTCTTCCAGCTTCATCAATACCCAAAAACCTCATAAAAAACAGAAGAAAGACCTATTTTTTAAATGTTGCCAAAGAAATCAATTTATAAACAACTTATTACTTACATTATATTATTCCATAAACCTTAGAACATTGCAATATAATACTCAGAATTTTGAAAAGTTATAAAAAGTACAAATTTTATAAGAGTTTAATGGTAGATGGTGTTTTAGGAATAATAATTAAGGATTCTAAGATTTTTTTAACTAAAAGAACAGATATTCCAATATGGTGCCTGCCTGGCGGAGATGTTAAAGTCAAAGAAACACCTGAAAAAGCAATCATAAGAGAAATAAAGGAGGAAACAGGTTTTAAGGCAACAATAATTAAAAAAGGCAGTGTGTTTAAAAGAGCGGATTTTGAAAAAAAGAAAAAAAACAATCAGCCTTTTTTGTGCCAGGTTTTTGTTTGCAAAATTAAAAGCGGCACTTTTATCTCCAACGAAGAAGTAAGCAAAGTTAAGTTTTTTCCAATCAGCAAGTTACCTTTTTCTTGCTTACTATGGCAAAAAAATATAATTCTAAATACATTGACTAATTCAAAGAAAAAAACTGAAATGAATGTAAAGAAAGAATTAGTCAGACTTATAATTCATCCTTTAATTTTTTTAAAACTGTTGAAATGGCATTTAAGAAGAAAATTTTCTTATTCATAATCCGAAGGCTTATGCACCCAAATATCACCAATTCTTTGTCCAATCCCAATTATATCATTTTTAGATGCCGAATAAAATTCTTTTATTTTTTTGGCTTGCTCAGAAGTTATTGGTTTATGTTTGAACCTGCCGTGAGACAAAGACCTGTTGAAAAGATAATCATGTAAAATTCTTTTTAATGTAGTTGCATTCATAGAAAGAATTCCAGGGGATATTGGAAAATAGAATTGAGTATCATGATCCACAAGAAGTGGAGTCAAGCCACCACTAGCTTTTAATTCATTTGTGCGAATGAAAATGTCAATGGGAGAAATATTTAAACCATAATAGTCAAAGACTAATTCATCATAAGTTGGTTTTCTATTCTTCTCTTTATAAAATTCGATTGCTTTTTCGGCAATTAAAACAGTTTCACGGTTCGTTAAAAAACCAATACCAAGCAAAATGTTTTTTTTACAATTTTTAAAGGAAGTTCTCTTAAAGCGTTTTTTGAAATCATCAACAATAAACCCCATCTGCAATGATTTTGCAAAATCTAAATCACCATAAAAAAAGATGTTTGCTTTATGTCTTTTTAGAATTTCTAAAGAGTAATCTTCTAGTAAAGGATTTAAAAGGCGTTCCAAACCTTCTGGCATGAAATTTTCTCTTTGAAGATTACCAATAGAGGCTAAAGGTCCAATAACAGTATCGACACCTATTTCAAACAAAAAATCCGCACAATCCATAGATTTATACATTAGATTTTGAATATGTTTTTTATCATAAAGCCAGGAGTCGTAATGATGTCCCTCTTCTAATTTCAAGAGACGTCTTGAACCATCTAACATTATAGCAACAGTTTTTGGTTTTTTCCTGTCTAAAACTATTTTTTTAATCTCTTTAGTGCTTAATTCCATAAATTTTTTTAAATTCATATTAAGCAGCTAACAACTTTATTATTGGATTATGATTTTTTTAACGTCCCTAAATTAATTTAAAAGGAAAAACAATTTAAAAATCTTTGCCAAAGAAGGCGCAGTAAACTTAAATGAGTTAATGCCTATGCTGCGCGAGAAAAAAGTTAAGGGTAGAGATATAAGACTCTTGAGTTGAATAAGAGGCGCGCGAAACAATGTGAACAACAACTGCGGAAAACTCTTTAGTTGAACAAGAGGCGCGCGAGAGTGATGCGCATGAGCAAAACTTTTGGGCTAAACAAGAGGCGCCCTAGATAATGTGAAAAGTAACGGCAGAAAACTCTTAGGCTGAAAATTAGGCGGCCTGTTTGGCCGCGACTGATAATTGTTGAAGTTTTTTTTCAGAGAGAAAAATCGTAGAATTAGTTACATAGCTCTTTGAGGAGAACTGTAGCGAACAAAAGAACAAGAAAAATCCAACAGATTATTGAAGCAAGAAACTATGCCACAAAATAAAACTGAGCCGAACAGGCTCACTAGAATTTAGCACAAGAGTCAGCTCAAACAAGACATTCAAGATTAAGGGCAAATCACCTTATTGATTGTACCAAGAAGGCGCACAGGAATTCAGCAAAAGAAAATGCTCCTGACGTAATAACTGAACAGAGGCATCAACATACCAACAAATCCAAACAGGCTCACCAGAATCTAATATAAGAACTGACGAAGAAAGTTGTTTGGAATAGGCTCGGAAAAAGCCAGCAACACAGGGTTTCACATCAGCCCAAAAAATTCGAAATATTTATAAAACACAAATCAAAATCAAAGATTATGACAAAAGAGGAAAATGAAGGAATAATACAGTTCATAGGAATCAATGAATTAAGCCCAGAAGAACAAGAAACAGTACAAGAACTGGCAACAAAAGCCCATGAAAGAATAACCACAATATTACAGAACATAACAGAACTAGTTGTGCACATAAAAACATACGAAAACGAAGGAGAAAGAAAAAAATACTCACTCCACGTCAGATGCGCAGCGCCTTCATTGATGTTCGAAAGCGAAAAAGCGCACGACTGGGATCTTGCAAGAGCGCTGCATAAAGCATTCAACGATATAGAACAGCAAATCAAACACAAGTTACACACAGATTCTTCAAGGCCTGATACGAAATAAAGATAGCTTAGGACTATCAAAGAAAAACAGGCATAAAACAAAAAAATAGCGAGGGGTGGATTTGAACCACCGACCTCCGGGTTATGAGCCCGACGGGCACTCCTGACTGCCCTACCCCGCTATAACTTAAAGAAAAACAGACTGATTTAAAAAGTTATCTCTCAATGAAATACTCATTCTTAATCTTTTCAGGTCTGAAGCGCATCTTTAGCATATCATAAGCCTTCTCACAAGATTCTTTCGTGCCACAAGTATAGACATCAAGAGTCGCAACCCCATATTCAGGCCAAGTATGGATACTGATATGAGATTCTTCAAGACCAAGAATGGCAGAAGCTCCCTGAGGAAAGAATTTCTTTTCCAAGTCACCAAAAGGAGTCATCTCAGCGTATCTGGCTGCACCATGAATGATCTTGAGAAGAAGTTCAGGATTGTCAAGAGTTTGAGGGTCACAACCATAAAATGAAGCAAGAAAATGATAACCTAAGTCTGGCTTGTTTGAACTCTGAAAAGGCTTTTGCACAGTATTTTCTGTACTTGTGTCTGTGTTGTTTATCTGATGAATCATCTTCACTTTCCTCTGACATACATATACCTCCTTAAATAGGAAAACCACCAGGTCAGTTAAAAACTTTTCTATTTTTAGGACTGAATGATGAGAACCCCGAAAAGCTTTTAAGCAAGAATAAACTTGAAACACCAAGCAGCAGAAGAACAAAGAAATTGCCACCGTCGCATAACCTGGTATTGCGCTGGCCTGCTAAGCCAGTTTCCTTCGGGATATCTGGGTTCAAATCCCAGCGGTGGCGTTTTTGAATCAACTAAAACAAAAAAGCAAAAAGAGATAAAAGAGACCTAAAAATGGATGAAAAAAATAGATGAAACAGTTCTCTAAAAAAAATGGAACAAAACACCTCACTAATAAATTTTGATGAGCTGAAAGAATTCATCATAAGCAACAAGATGCGCAACACTGAACATAAAACAAGAAAAAAGCAAGAAAAAAACACCTGCCTGCACGAATACACTGAAAAGATGACAGAATGAGCGAAAGAATAAAATAAAACAAAAAATAAGGTTAACCGAAAAAAACTAAAAAACAAGATAATAAGATGAAAAAAACAATACTCCTCATACTTGCAGCAGTTCTTCTGACAATAACGGCGACAGCGCAAGAACCATCAGAAATATTTGGTTTAGAAAAAATCACAACACAACTACAAGTCAGTTCAGCGATAAATATAACACCAACAGGCCAAAGAGCAAGATTGAGCGAATTCACAGCAGACATATATTTTCTTCCGAAAAGAGACAAACACACAACAATCAAAGAGTTCACAACACAACCAGAATCATCAATGATAGGAGACAAATTAAGATTCAAGTGGCAAAACAATAAAGCAGGAAAACTCGACTATTCATATAAAACGACTGTAACAACAACATACAATTCACCAGAAATACACTCAAGAATAAAGTATCCTCTGACAAGCCTGCCGAAAGACACCAAAAAATACACTCTTTCAACGCAAGTAATTGAATCAAACAACGCAGCAATAAAAAAGAAAGCAGCAGAACTGACGAAGAACAGCGATGATATGTATGAAGCAGTAACGCGCATAGCGCAATGGGTCAAAGAGAACATAAAATACGATCTAAGCACGCTGACAGCACAAGCATCCCAAAAAGCAGGCTGGGTGCTCGCGCATAGGATAGGTGTGTGCGATGAAATAACAAGCCTATTCATAGCGATGCTAAGGTCATTAGGGATACCAGCAAAATTCATATCAGGGATAGCATATGCGAACTCACCAAACATCTCAGAAAAATGGGGTGCACACGGCTGGGCAGAAGTGTATTATCCAGGAATAGGATGGGTGCCTTATGACGTAACATTCGGAGAATTCGGCTGGCTGGACGCAGGCCACATAAAGATGATGGAGAGCACAGGCCCACAAGAGCCAAGCACGAAATTCGAATGGAAAGGAAAAGAAATAGATGTAGAAGTCAAAGACCTTGAAATAAACGCAACACTAATCTCCACAGGCAAAAAAAGACAGCCAGATATTGCTATGAGCATAGAAGCAGAGAAAAAAGAGACAGGACCAGGAAGCTATAATCTACTAAAAGCAACAATAAAAAACCTTAGAGACTATTATATAACAGCAGAAATAGGCCTTGCGAAAGTGAACGAGCTTGAGTTGAACAAAGAAAAACAGATAGTCATACTCAAACCTAAAGAGACAAGAACAATAACTTGGGTAGTGAAGGTCAAAGAAGACCTGAACAAAAACTACATATATACGATACCAGCAATAATCTACACAATAAGGAATGAAACAAGCGCAACAAACTTCACAGTACAAAAAAACAGACAAGTGTACACTAAAGGTGAAATCGAAAAGTTAGCAGAAATTCTCAAGGAAAGCGATAAAAGCAGAAGCATAGGATTAGATATCGCATGCTCGGTCCAGCCAGAGATCATCAGGATAGGGCAAACAACAGAGATGAGATGCATTCTCAAAAACAACAGGAACACAACAATCGCAGGAAAATATTGTTTTGAAGGAAAAGACTGCGCTGACGTAATGCTGAAGCCACAAGAAAAAAAAGAAGCCACCTATGAACACCAGTTCAGCAAATCAGGCGATCAGACAATAACATTCACAATAAAAAGCGATGACATAACAACAAGATCAGTCCTGCACACAACAGTCCTCGACGAACCCCGAATAAGAATAACCCAATTCAAGACAACCCCCACAGAAAAATACGGACAAGACTACACAATCACATTCAGAATAGAGAAACAATCAATTTCAACACCAAAAGAAGTCAAACTGACTGTAATGACAGGAGGATCAAAAGCAGACTTTGAACTTTCCAAGTTGGATAATCTGCAGGATATTGAAATAAAATCAAACACAGCAACGTTCCTGAGAAAAAAAGAAAAAATAAAAGTCAAACTGACATTCAAAGACGACTTAGGCAAGGAGTATTCACAAGAAACAG
>Ga0164318_10002476_pt1 | contig 17170 bp, 22 predicted proteins | sample GuaBasSedimGuay9_FD_113734 | JGI IMG/M metagenome (GOLD analysis project Ga0164318, IMG submission 113734) | Subseafloor sediment microbial communities from Guaymas Basin, Gulf of California, Mexico - Guay9, Core 4571-4, 0-3 cm | ecosystem: Environmental > Aquatic > Marine > Hydrothermal vents...
ACGGGCCGCTATCCGGTGATCGTCACAATGTCCTGCACCACGTGATCTATCGCCTTGGCGTTCTCCAGTGCCTCGCCTACGCCCACGTTGACCACGATCTTTTGCAAACGCGGGGCTTGCATGATATTCCTGTACCCGAACTCTTTTATCAGAGCGGGACGCACCTCTTTACGGTAAAGATTCTGCAAACGCTGCATCAGTCCGCCTTCCTACTAGTCAATCGTCTCGCCACACTTTTTACACACGCGCACTTTGCTGCCATCATCTTGCCGGGCGAATCCCACGCGCGTGCGTTGATTGCAATGTGGACATACCAACATGACGTTGGAAATATGAATCGGGGCCTCGAACTCGATGATACCAGGTTGAATCTGGGCGCGCCCAGCTTGCATAGGGCGCTGGTGCTTCTTGACAATGTTGACCCCGGCGATGATAATCCGGTCATCCTTGGGGTACACCCACTGCACCGTCCCACGAACGCCCTGGTCATCGCCAGAAATGACCTCAACTGTGTTACCTTTCTTGATTCGGTTACTCACCTGACCACTCCTAAATCAAACCTGGCCTCTAGAGCACTTCAGGAGCCAGCGAAACGATCTTCATAAAGCCTTTTTCCCGCAACTCGCGGGCCACTGGCCCAAAAATGCGCGTGCCTTTCGGATTCAGGTTCGTTTCATCCAAAATCACCGCCGCGTTATCGTCGAAACGAATGCTGGAGCCATCCGAGCGGCGATACTCCTTCGCCGTGCGCACGATCACCGCCCGCACAATCTCGCCTTTCTTCACCTGCCCTCTTGGGATACCCTGCTTCACAGTCGCCACGACAACGTCGCCTACCCCACCGTACCGCCGTCTGGAACCACCCATCACACGGATAACCAAAATCTCTCGCGCTCCAGTATTATCGGCCACCCGCATACGACTTTCCTGCTGGATCATTGCCCATCCTCCGTCGCCGCTCCTCCAGCCTTAGAAGCACCCAATATCTCTTCTACTCTCCACCGCTTCTCGCGGCTTAACGGGCGAGATTCGACGATGCGCACCATGTCGCCGACGTGACAGACATTCCCCTCATCGTGAGCCTTGTACTTTTTCGTCTGACGCAACACCTTGCCGTACCGCGAATGGCGTACCAGGCGTTCGACCCGCACTACCACGGTCTTGTCCATCTTATCGCTCAACACTTGGCCCACCAACCGCTTCTTTCTCGCAACACTCGACCCTTCCATCACTGTGCCTCGCCTCCTCCGACCAACTCGGCGCTCAACTCACGCTCGCGAAGGATAGTTTTCATGCGAGCAACATTATGCTTCACGATCCTGATCCTATTGTGATCTTCCAGGCGCGCCGCAGCCTTTTCACCACGCAGGACAAAGAGCTCCCGATAAGCCTCTTCCAGTCGCCCCTCTATCTCTCCATCAGTCCAAGTGCGAATCTCGTGTACTTGCATGCGACTTTTATCCCCCAGCAGACATTCCTTCACGCTTGACGAACTGGCACTTGATAGGCAACTTGTAAGTAGCCAAGCGCATCGCCTCGCGCGCCATCTCTTCCGATACACCGCTCAACTCGAATATTACACGGCCCGGCTTGACCACGGCTACATAGTGATCCACAGCACCCTTACCCTTGCCCATACGCGTCTCAGCCGGTTTGGCCGTGACGGGCTTGTCGGGGAAAATGCGCACCCAGTACATCCCGCGCCGCCGCACGTGGCGCACAATTGCCCGCCGTGCTGCCTCGATCTGTCGCGCCGTGATCCACGCCGGCTCCAAAGCCTGCAGACCATAGTCCCCAAATGAGACTTGGGCACCACGCCTGGCCTTGCCCTTCATCCGACCCCGCATCTGTTTGCGATACTTGGCTCGCTTTGGCATCAACATTGTCTGACTCTCCTAATAACTCCCAGCCCACGCCCCTAGACGACAAAGGGTTCTTCCTGGCCTTTGGCCGCAGGCAATACCTCACCCTTATAGATCCAGACTTTTACCCCCAGGCGGCCATAAGTCGTGTGCGCCTCTTCCTGAGCGTAATCAATATCGGCCCGCAAGGTATGCAACGGCACCCGTCCCTCGCGCTGCCACGCCTGACGTGACATTTCGGCCCCGTACAAACGTCCTTTGCACATCACCTTAATTCCCTGCGCACCGGCACGCATCGCCGCCTGGATCGCCCGCTTCATTGCCCGGCCGTGAGAGATGCGCCTCTCCAACTGGTTCACGACGTTCTCTGCCACCAATTTGGCATCCAATTCGGGTTGCTCCACCTCCTGCACATCCACGGAGACACGCTTGCCCGTTATCTCTTCCAATGTTTTGCGCAGAGCTTTGACCGAGGAACCCTTGCGCCCGATGACAATACCGGGTCTTGCCGTCCAGATCACCACCGAAACCTGATTCGGGAAGCGCTCAATCTCAACATTGGAAATGCCGGCATGCCCCACACTCTCTACGATGAGCCGGCGAATCTTGAGATCTTCGTGCAGCAAGTTGGCGTAATCCTCGCCCTCTGCATACCAGCGTGCCTTCCAATCTCGGATCACGCCCAGTCTAAAACCATAAGGATGAACCTTGCGTCCCAAACCCTTCCTCCTTGCTCCCAGTCCTATGCCCGCTCTTCCAATATCACTGTGATGTGCGAGGAACGCTTACGAATCGGTCGCGAACGTCCACGTCCACCAAAGCGCCGTCGCCAGCCTTTTCCAGGCATCACGCCCGGCCCATCGTCGGCCGCGATGCGCGAGACGTACAAATCATCACGCGGTATCCCAAAGTTTTCCTCCGCGTTAGCGACAGCGGAGCGAATCAGTTTTGCCACCGGACGTGCCGCCGCATGGGGCAGGAAATACAACATCTCCAAAGCCTCCTCGGCATCCATGCCGCGCACCTGGTTGATCACTCGCCGTACCTTGTGCGCCGACATCGGCACGTGCTTTACCCGGGCCAACACTTCTGTGCCCATAACCACATTCTCCCTTATACGCTCTGTACCCGGCTCTTTTTCTCTCTTGCAATGTGTCCGCGGAAAGTACGGGTGGGAGCAAATTCGCCCAGCTTATGCCCTACCATATCTTCAGTGATATAGATCGGCACGTGTCGCCGCCCATCGTGCACGGCGATGGTGTGCCCAATCATGTGCGGAAAGATCGTCGAGGCCCGAGACCAGGTACGAATCAGCCGCTTTTCCCCCATCTGGTTCAAGCGCTCGATCTTTCGTAACAACTTTGGATCTACGTATGGTATAGGCCTCTTTAATGGCGACCGTGACATAACTATTCGTCTCCTTAATCCTCAATCCACGCAGGCTCTAGCGCCGCTTCTTGCCCCGTCGATGCACAATGTACTTATTGGTAGCCTTATTGCGGCGGGTCTTTTTACCAAGCGTCTTCTTCCCCCAAGGCGACTTGGGGCTTGGCATACCGATCGGAGACCGACCCTCGCCACCACCGTGAGGATGGTCACGCGGGCTCATCGCCGAGCCGCGCACGGCCGGGCGGAATCCCAACCAGCGCTTCCGACCAGCCTTGCCCAGTTTGATGTTGCCGTGGTCCACGTTACCCACCTGGCCCACAGTAGCTACGCACTCCTGGCGCACCAATCGCATCTCACCGCTGGGGAGGCGCAGAGTCACATACTCGCCTTCCTTGGCCAATACCTGCGCCGAGGTGCCGGCCGAGCGTGCCAACTGCCCACCGCGTCCTGCGGTCAACTCTATATTATGCACCAATGTACCCAACGGGATGCGTTCCAATGGAAGCGCGTTCCCCGTGCGAATCTCCGCATTCTGGCCACTCATCACCGTATCCCCCACCTGCAACCCCAGGGGGGCGATGATGTACCGCTTCTCGCCATCGGCATAAACCAGCAAGGCGATGCGGGCCGAGCGATTGGGATCGTACTCGATACTGCTCACCCGTGCAGAGATGTCCACCTTATCGCGCTTGAAATCAATCAGTCGGTAACGCCGCTTATGCCCACCGCCTCGGTGGCGCACTGTGATGCGCCCATGCACATTGCGACCCGCGCGCTTGCGCAGTGGTCGCAGCAGGCTACGCTCTGGTTGCGCGCTCGTGATCTCCTCAAAAGTCGAACCCGTCATCCCGCGCCGGCCGGGTGAGGTCGGCTTGTACGTCTTTACCGGCATACTATACCCCTTCAAACATATCCAGCCGCTGGCCTTCTGCCAGGGTGACGATGGCCTTCTTCCACGATGGGCGATGCACCATCCGGCGACGTCCGTGCCGTTTACCGCCCTTGGCTGGCATAACTATTGTATTGACCTTTACGGCATCCACATCATAAATGGCTTTGATCGCTCGCTTCACCTCGATCTTGTTGGCATTGAGGTGTACAGCAAAGGTGTATTGTCTCAACTCGGAGGCCTGATAGCGCACTTTTTCCGTATCAATCGGTCGGATGATTATCTCGTAGGGATTCATCGTTCTTGCCCCAGAATACTCTCTATCACCGGCAGCGCACTCGCCGGCATCAACACGTGATCGTACTTGAATAAATCACGAATGTTCAAATAATTGGCCCGCAACGTCTTCACACGCGGTATATTACGCGCCGATTTTTCCGCCGGCTCGTTCTGCTCCGGCAGCAAGATCAACACACGCTGCCCCAAACTCAGATTCTCCAGCACCCTGACCATCTCCTTCGTCTCAGGCGATTCCATCTCCAGCACGTCCACCACGACGATCTGAGCCTCCGCCATCTTGACCGAAAGCGCCGAGCGCAACGCCGCGCGTCGCATCTTGCGCGGCATCTTTTTGGTGTATTTACGCGGCTTGGGGCCGTGCGCAACTCCGCCGCCAACGAACAAGTTGGCGTTACGACTACCATGGCGCGCCCGTCCGGTGCCCTTCTGCCGATACCACTTGGCCTTGGTGCGGTTCACCTCGCCACGCGACTTGGTGCTGTGTGTCCCCTGGCGAGCGTTCGCCAATTGAAACGTCAATGCCTGGTGCATCAACGGTACGTTGACGGGAACCTCAAAGATGTCAGAACGTAGTTCGACCTCGCCAACCTTTTCCCCTTTGGTGTTATACATCGGAACAAGCATTGTTCTCCTCACCCAGGCTTACTCGCCCCGTCGCTTTGCCAGTTCTGCTGATTTGCGAGCTTGCTTGATCATCACCAGCCCACCTTTGGCTCCCGGCACACTACCACGCACTGCCAGGAGATTCCGCTCCGGGTCCACTAACTCTACACGCAGATTCTGAGCCGTGACGCGCGCGCCGCCCATACGACCAGGCATGCGCTTCCCCTTCCACACGCGGCCTGGATAGGCACAGGCACCGATAGAACCAGGTGCGCGTTGCCGATCCGACTGCCCGTGCGTCTTGGGGCCACCGCCGAATCCATACCGTTTGACCACGCCGGCGAAGCCACGTCCTTTCGTATCACCGACTACATCCACCCAATCCCCTACCTCAAAGACGTCCACCAGGATTCGCTGCCCTGCTTCGGCTTCCTCGTCCCGCAGACGAAATTCCCGCAAGTGGCGCAAGGGTGGCAAGTCGCTGTGTGCCAAATGCCCTTTTTCACCACCGCTTAACCGCTGGGGCTTGACCTCTTCAAAACCAAGTTGAACAGCGTGATACTTGTCTCGCTCGAGCGTCTTCACCTGAGTCACGTAGCACGGCCCAGCCTCGATAACCGTCACCGAGACAGCCTCGCCGTGCTCGTTAAATATCTGTGTCATGCCAACTTTTCTACCCAAGATCGTCTTCACAGCTACACTCCCAGGGAGCCGAGACTTGGATTGGGGAGAGAGAATCACTGCATCGGCTCGAAAATCCACCAATCTTGAATCACCCAATCTAAAATCACGTCTCCACGACGAGAGGTACAATTTTGGAGGAGAGAGTAAAACCCTCTGCTCCCTCCTCCTTGTACTTTCTCCAATTTCAACTTACAATTTTATTTCGATATCTACGCCGGCCGGCAGATTCAACCGCATCAAAGAGTCAATAGTCTTGTTGTCCGGCTCGATGACGTCAATCAACCGTTTGTGGGTCCGAATCTCGAAATGCTCGTGAGAATCTTTGTCGATAAAAGTCGAACGACGAACGGTAAAGCGCTCAATTTTCGTCGGTAGAGGTACAGGCCCCACCACTGTAGCGCCCGTGCGCTCCGCCGTCTCCACTATGCGCCTGGCCGAGTCATCGAGTACCCGGTGATCATAAGCCTTTAGACGGATGCGTATTTTCTGCTTGGCCATACTTTTCTACCTAGTCCAAAATCTCTGTGATAACACCCGCACCGACAGTCAGGCCGCCTTCACGGATGGCAAACCGGGAGCCTTTCTCGACAGCGACCGGTTCGATCAACTGCACTTCCAGGTTAACACTGTCGCCCGGCATCACCATCTCGACTCCCTCAGGCAAGGTGATCGCCCCTGTCACATCCATCGTGCGGATGTAGAACTGGGGGCGATAGCCGTTGAAGAAAGCCTTGTGGCGTCCTCCCTCGTCCTTGCGCAACACATATACCTCGCTCATAAACTTGCGGTGAGATTGAATGCTGCCGGGGATCGCAATCACCTGACCGCGCTCCACCTCGTTCCGGTCCACACCTCGCAGCAACAGCCCGGCGTTGTCGCCGGCCATGACCTCAGTGAGCGTCTTGTGGAACATCTCCATCGAGGTCACCACGGTCTTGCGCGGCTCTTCCCTCAGCCCCACGATCTCGACCTCGGTCATAGGCTTCATAACGCCGCGATCCACACGACCAGTGACGACCGTGCCGCGTCCCTTGATCGAAAAGACATCCTCAATGGACATCAGGAACGGCTTCTCCTCGTCCCGTATAGGGGTGGGGATATAGTCGTCAACCACGCGCATCAGTTCCCAGATGCATTGATACTCGGGCGCATCCGGGTCAGTGCTCTCGCTCTGCAGTGCCTTGAGGGCACTTCCGCGCACGATCGGCGTCTCGTCGCCGGGGAATTCATAGCTATCGAGCAGTTCGCGCAACTCTAACTCGACCAGTTCCAGCAATTCGGGGTCATCCATCAGGTCCACCTTATTCAGGAAGACCACGATAGCTGGCACGTTCACCTGTCTAGCCAGAAGCACGTGCTCCCGCGTCTGCGGCATCGGCCCATCCGCCGCCGAGACGACCAGGATTGCCCCATCCATCTGCGCCGCGCCGGTGATCATGTTTTTGATGTAATCCCGGTGGCCGGGGCAATCAATGTGCGCATAGTGCCGGTTGTCCGTCTCGTACTCGACGTGCGCGATAGCCACGGTCAAGATTTTGGTGGCGTCACGGCGGAACATCTTGGCGTCTGCCTTCGCTACCTCATCATACGACTGGGAATCGGCATACCCTTTGAGAGCAAGCACCTTGGTCAGGGCTGCCGTGAGGGTCGTTTTACCATGGTCAATGTGCCCAATGGTACCCACGTTGACGTGCGGTTTTGATCGTTCAAATTTTTCTTTTGCCATTTTTCTCACTCCTTTCGGATGCTCTAACTACTCTACCAACCTCCACCATACACGATAGCGTCCATCCGTCGTTTATCTACCTCTGCATAGTGATCAAATTCCATCGTAAAGGTACACCGTCCCTGCGTTAGACTGCGCAGGTCAGTGGCATACCCAAACATCTTTGCCAGGGGAACGAAAGCGCGTATCACCCGCATTCTCCCCGCTCGAGACTCTGTTTCTCTTATCTCGGCCCCCCGAGCGTTAAGGTCGCCCATCACCTCGCCGATGTAATCCCCAGGCACGACCGTCTCCAAATCCATCACCGGTTCCAATAAAACTGGGCTGGCCTTCTCCAACGCCTGATTAAAAGCTATCGCGCCGGCTACCTTAAAGGACAACTCGGAGGATGTCTCCTCGTCCCACTCTGCGTCGAGCAGCCGAACCTTTACATCTATCAGCCGGTAACCGGCCAACACGCCGCTCTCCATCGCTTCCTGACAACCTCGCTCGACCGCGCCGACAAACTCTTGCGGCAATGTCCGCTTCGACAAGGGATTCTCAAAGCGGAACCCTTCCCCGGCGGGCAAAGGCTCCACCTCCAGCCACACGTGACCAAAGTGTGCTCGCCCACCGGTCTGGCGCTCAAATAATCCTTCCCCTTTAGCCCGCTGCGTGATTGTCTCACGAAAACTGACTCTCGGCCGGCTTCCGCGTCCTTCTACACCGAACTCGCGCATCAAACGGTCGGTCAGAATCTCGAGATGCAACTCCCCCATTCCAGAGATGAGCGTCTGCCCGGTATTCTCGTCAACCCGTACCACAAAAGTAGGGTCTTCCTCGGCCAGTCTTTGCAACCCTTCGGCCAGGCGCTTTTGATCGTCCGCTGTTCGCGGCTCAATCGCCACCGAGATGACCGGCTCTGGGAAAGAGATTGATTCCAAGATAATCGGTCCGCTAGGCGCACATAACGTCTCGCCAGTGAAGGTGTCTTTCAGACCCAACGTCGCGCCGATATCTCCTGCGCCCAACTCTTGGACTTGCTCTCGGTGATCGGCAAACATACGGAGCAACTTGCTGATACGCTCCTTGCGCTGCTTGGTGGAGTTGGTGACTCTCGCCCCCACCTTCACCTTCCCGGAATAGACTCGGAAATAGGCCAATCGGCCCACGTAAGGATCACTCGCTATTTTAAAGACCAAAGCAGCAAATGGTTCGTCAGGATCGGCGGAACGGGTCTCTACATTCTTAGTGTAGGGATTGACTCCCTCCACCGGCGGGACATCCAGCGGCGATGGCAAATAATACACCACTGCGTTTAATAAAGGCTGAATTCCCTTGTTCCGCAACGCCGATCCGCACAAAACTGGATTTAGATGCCCGGACAAAGTCGCCCGCCGCAGCGCCTGCCGCAGTTGAGCCGCCGAGATTTCCCGCCCTTCCAAGTAGAGCATCATCAATTCATCGTCGGTCTCGACGATCTGCTCTATGGCCTGCTCACGCGCTTCGAGTACTACCTTTTCCAACTCTGGCGGTATTTCCACGACATCGGGGGACGTCCCCAGGTCATCCGTCCAGACGATGGCCTGCATCTCCAACAAGTCTACCACGCCTCGAAAACCGGCCTCGCTGCCAATGGGCCATTGAATGGCAACCGGATTAGCAACTAGCCGCTCGCGGATCGTTCCAACCGCGTGAGCGAAATCAGCGCCCAGCTTATCCATCTTGTTAATAAAGGCCATCAACGGCACGCCAAATTGTTGTGCTTGCCGCCAGACTGTCTCCGACTGTGGTTCTACCCCAGCTACTGCATCGAAAACAACAACGCCGCCATCGAGAACGCGTAAACTGCGTTGTACCTCGGCCGTAAAATCAATATGCCCAGGTGTATCTACAATGTTAATCTGATGGTCTCGCCAGAAACAAGTCACCGCTGCCGCAGTGATGGTGATGCCCCGCTCTCGTTCCTGAGCCATCCAGTCCGTGACGGTCGTACCCTCGTCCACGTTACCGATGCGGTGGGTACGCCCGGTGTAAAACAGAACGCGCTCGGTCGTCGTCGTCTTACCCGCATCAATGTGAGCGATAATACCGATATTCCGAATGCTGTCCAGCGGGTTCTGCCTGCCCATCGCTTGATTTCAGATTTGGTGATGTCAGATTCGGAGAGCTCGTACAAATCAACAAATCTCCTATCCTTAAATCCTCACCACCGATAGTGAGCAAAGGCACGATTAGCCTCGGCCATCCGATGTGTGTCTTCTCTCTTTTTAACCGCTGCTCCGGTTCCGCGTGCTGCGTCCATCAACTCACTGGCTAGTTTTTTGGCCATAGATTTGTCGGGACGACTGCGAGCAGCGGCCAGTATCCAGCGCATCGCCAAGGTATCCCGACGACGCGGCGGCACCTCTACTGGGATTTGGTAGGTTGAGCCTCCCACACGACGGGGCTTGACCTCTAGCACCGGCGCGACGTTCTTCATCGCTTCTTCCATAACCTCCAAAGGAGGCTTTTTCACCCGCTGCTCAATAATATCCAGCGCATCGTACACGATCCGCGCAGCCACGCTTTTCTTCCCATACTTCATAATCCGGCTGATAAACCGGGACACTGTCAGACTGTTGTAGCGGACGTCAGGTTCAACTTTTCGCTTGGGCGGACGATACCGTCGAGGCATAATTCACCTGCCTTAATCTCTACTTCTTGGGGCGCTTGGCCCCATACTTGGAACGCTTGCGGGAGCGTCCTTCCACGCCTGTCGCATCAATGGCACCACGAACGAGGTGATAGCGCACACCGGGCAAGTCTTTGACACGCCCCCCACGCACCAACACCACCGAGTGCTCCTGCAACATATGCCCTTCCCCTGGAATATAAGCAGTTACCTCAATGCCGTTGGTCAGCCGCACACGGGCAATCTTCCGCAACGCAGAATTGGGTTTCTTGGGCGTCATCGTGCGCACCTGTGTGCAGACACCACGCCTCTGAGGCGCTCCTTTGGAATGCTGAGTGCGCCGCTGCTTGAAAGAGTTAAAGGTATACTGCAAAGCCGGCGCCTTAGATTTACGCGCTTTAGGCTTCCTTCCCTTGCGAACCAACTGATTAATGGTGGGCACATCTACCTCCACAAACCCAGTAAAGAAGGCCATCCACCCGTGCCGATGGCCTCCCAATAACAACAACTTGTCTTTCAATGTCAATCAGGTGACAGGGTCTCTAGCTGCCACCCATACTAGCGAAATCAGATTCTACCACGGAATTTTCAAAAGTCAAGCAGCGTAAACGTCACCAACTTGAACAGACTAACAATTCCACCCAACATCGCTACCGATCGAAACCCAAAAGTCCCATACCTAACCGAGGAGGCTTTAACTGCTCCTCACCCTTGCCAAAGTGTAACACTTCACCATCCTGGGTGATCGCTTCGACCGCCAACCCCAGGCTCTGTAATTCCTTCACCAACACCTTGAAAGAAGCCGGAACCCCCGGCTCCTGAACAGGCTCTCCCTTGACAATAGCCTCGTAAGCCTTGACACGACCTTGCACATCGTCTGACTTGATCGTGAGCATCTCTTGGAGCACATGGGCAGCACCGTAAGCCTCCAGCGCCCATACCTCCATCTCACCGAAACGCTGACCGCCAAACTGGGCCTTGCCGCCCAATGGCTGCTGTGTCACCAGGCTGTACGGCCCCGTGGAACGCGCATGCACCTTGTCCTCGACCAGATGGTGCAATTTCATCATATAAATCACGCCCACTGTCACCGGCTGATCAAACGGCTCCCCTGTCTTGCCGTTGTAGAGAACCATTTTACCCAGGGTCGGCAATGGATCGGATGTCTCCACGCTCACCTGCACGGCTAGAGACTCGACTGCTTTGTCATCCAGGTCGGTCACCTTCTGTCCACGATCCTCCAGCCAGATACGCAAGCAAGCTATTCCTGCCCTCTGATCTACCGCAACCCGCTCAGCCAATGTGCGTGTGTCATCCTCGAAGGAAAGTATCTCTTCTGGCTTATCATAGCCCCTCTCTCGCAGCCATTCGTACAGCACCGACCTCCTGGCGTAGGTATGCTCCGTAATCAACCGCTCTGTGTCGTAGCCGCGCTCCGCCAACCAGGCCACGATGTACATCTGGCGCGCCTCTTCGTCGTCCCACAACATATCCAGAGAATAGCTCTGTGCCTTCAACCAGGCCCAAGCCCGTTCGGTGATCTCGTCCCAAGCGCGATCAATGAGCCAGGCCCGTGCCAGTTCCGCCTCGACTTGCAATTCATCAGCACCATCAAACACCGGTGTGACAGCACGGAAACCAAGCCGGTGGGCCGCCCACCCCAAGTGAGTCTCCAAAATTTGACCAATGTTCATCCGCCCCGGCACGCCCAAGGGATTCAGAATCACATCAATCGGGGTGCCATCGGGCAAGAAAGGCATGTCCTCCACAGGCACGATTTTAGAAACGATCCCCTTGTTACCATGTCGGCCAGCCATCTTGTCACCCTCTGTGACCTTGCGCATCTGGGCCACGCTGACGCGCACCATTTTTTCTACACCAACTTTAAGGTCTCGATATTCTTCCCGGTCAAAAATCTTGACGTCCACCACCTTGCCTCGTTCTCCGTGGGGCAAACGCAAGCTCGAGTCCTTCACTTCGCGGGCTTTCTCGCCAAAGATAGCGCGCAGCAGTTTTTCCTCGGGGCTTAGCTCCTTCTCGCCTTTGGGTGTGATCTTGCCCACCAGAATATCAAGCGGGCCTACCTCCGCTCCAACACGAACAATGCCATCCTCATCCAAATCCTTTAACGCTTCATCACCCACGTTGGGAATGTCACGGGTGATCTCTTCCGGGCCGAGCTTGGTATCTCGCGCTTCTACTTCGTGCTTTTCAATGTGAATCGAGGTAAACCTGTCCTCACCCACCATCCGCTCGCTGAGGAGAATAGCGTCCTCAAAGTTCCCGCCCTCCCAAGACATAAAGGCGCACACCACGTTCTGTCCGAGCGCCAATCCACCTCCCTCAGTCGAGGAGCTATCCGCAAGCACTTGGTCTTTGCGTACCCGCTGTCCCTTGTAGACAACGGGGCGCTGATCAATGCAAGTGCTCTGGTTTGAACGCTGATACTTGCGGAGGGGGTAGGTATGCAGTCCATCGGCATAGTGGACTATGACCTTATCACCAGTGACGCTGACGACCTCTCCGTCTTTTTCCGACATCACGACCTGTCCAGAATCGAGTGCTGCCCGCCACTCCATCCCGGTGGCGACGAGAGGCGCTTGGGGATTGATAAGCGTCACCGTCTGGCGCTGCATATTGGAACCCATCAGCGCCCGGTTGGCATCATCGTGCTCCAGGAATGGAATTAGCGCTGCTGAGACACCTACGATTTGGCAGGGCGCGATATCAATATAGTCAATCTTTTCCGGTGCGGTGAACAAGAATCTTTCAGCGCGACGGGCCGAGACACGCGACTGCACAAAATGACCCTCCTCGTCCAATTTGGCATTGGCCTGTGCGATCGTATAATGTTCCTCCTTGTCAGCCGAGAGATAGACGACTTTTTCGTGGCTCACCACCGGCACCACGGGAATCTCCTCCGTGATTTCCAGCGCAGCAATCTGCCCGGCCAGTTCGGGCGTCACCTTCACCCCTGCCTCAGCTACCACCGCGCCGCTCTCAGGATCCACCACGTTCTCTCTCAGCAACTGACCAGTAAGCGCCTCGACGGTAGGCTCCACTGCACGAATGACCCTGCGATAAGGAGTCTCAATAAAACCCAGGGAATTAACCCGGGCGTAGGTCGCCAGACGGCCAATCAGCCCGATGTTGGGGCCTTCAGGGGTCTCAATGGGGCAGATACGTCCATAATGGCTGTAGTGGACGTCTCGCACATCAAAACCAGCCCGCTCGCGCCGCAGCCCGCCCGGCCCCAATGCCGAAAGCGTACGCTTGTGGGTCAGTTCTGCCAGCGGGTTAGTTTGCTCCATAAACTGCGAGAGTTGGCTGGAACCAAAAAATTGGCGGATGGATGCCACGACCGGGCGGATGTTGATCAAGTTTACCGGGGTCAGCGACTCGGACTCACGGATAGACATGCGCTCTACTACCACTCGCTCCATCCGGCGCAGCCCAACACGCACCTTGTTCTGAATCAATTCACCTACCGTCTTGATACGACGGTTACCCAAATGGTCAATGTCATCGGCATCTACGCTGCCATTGTTAATGCGGATAATACGCCCTATCACGACTATCAAATCTTGCTTGGTGATGGTGCGATGTTCCAGATCCATGTCGAGGCCCAGCCGCTGGTTCAGTTTGTAACGGCCCACCCGCTGCAGATCGTAGCGTCGCGGGTCAAAGAGCTGCTGCTCCATGTATTCACGTGCATTGTCCAATGTGGCCGGATCGCCGGGCCGCATACGGCGGTAGAACTCGACCAGGGCCTCTTCAGCCAGCGTGCGGCCCTTCTTGGGGTGCCAATCTGGCTCCTGCCGAAAAGTCGTGGGAATGTACTGATGATGCGGGTTGCTATCGGCATCCTGGAAAAGCGCCAGTAATTCCTCATTAGTCCCCCCGCCGAGAGGATTGCTCCCCGTGTGGTCATCTATTGCCGCCAAAGCCCGTAGCAGAATGGTGACAGGTATCTTGCGCTTGCGATTGAACTTGACATTGATATAGTCAGACTTGCGGGTCTCGAACTCTAACCACGCCCCGCGATCGGGGATCATCTTGGCCGTACAGAGCCGCCGACCGGTTTTCCGATCTTCCTCAACGTCAAAATAAACGCCAGGAGAGCGAATCAACTGGCTGACGACGACCCGCTCCGTACCGTTGATGATAAAAGTGCCATCACCTGTCATCAACGGAAAGTCACCGAGGAAAATCTCTGATTCTACAATCTCACCTGTCTCCCGATTGTCGAGCACTACCTGAACGTACAGCGGAACTGAATACGTGATATCCCGCTCCAGGCACTCTTCTACCGAGTACTTGGGGTCACCAAAATGATAATCAAGATCAAAGTGCGCTTCTCTAGCCTGGGAGCCAGGAAAGTACAAATTTAGGTTGCCATTGAAACTCTCAATAGGGGAAATTTCGTCAAAGAGTTGCGTCAGCCCCTCCTCCTGAAGCCAACGGAAGGATTTGAGTTGAACTTCGATCAATCGTGGCAATCTCTCTGCACCAACAGTGCGTGCGTAGGATTTATTCCCTAGATAAGTCATTCCCATGTTCCCTCTTGTGTATTAAACTAGACTATGGCACAAAAAAAGCGAATGGTAATTATAACATGAAAACTCTTTCTGTCAAAAACCACGCCAATGCCAATCCTGATTTTGTCTTACCAAAATTCTCCACACATCCTTTGTAATGGAAGCTCATCACCCCAAACAAGTGCCATTAGTCACTACACTATATCTCTATCTTGCGTTATCATGTAGGTCGAGTAGTTGGCTGAAAAGCCAACCTCTCCTCCTTTCCTTGGCTGCAGGCCCCCCGGAAGATTCCAGGGGGCCTGCTCTTTATATAAAAAGCGACTCTCCACCAAAATAGCAAGGTCACCGCTTCATCTGTATCAACACCCGCTCTCTCTGGAAACCAACCTCTTTCAATGCTTGGACCAATGGGAGTGTAGGACTCACCAACACCGTCTCAATTATTTTCTCGGAGCCGCCGCGCAAGCTGGCAACTCCTTGCTGCACTAGCACAGTTTCAAAACGACCACTGTGCTCAAGCGCTACCAAGACTTTTAACCTGTCCGGGCGACGTCCACGCTCGCGCAGCGCCTGTACCGCCCCGCAGATCGTGCCATGCTCCTCAATCACCCACCAAACCTCGCGCCGTCCATCGAGCCAGCAGTCGAGAGTGTGCTCCCAACCTAATTGATAATCCCTCCTGCGCAATTCCAACAGCGGACGGAGGGGTTCGGGAACAATAGCGTGTACCAATTTGACGAGACTCGTGCTATCACGGCAACGACCACGACGCAGCGGAAAATGCGATGGGGGGCTACAGACCAAAGGCAAGCCCGCCGGGCGCAGCATGTGTACCGTCCGACCGACCTCCCGAAAACCCAGACGCTCGTAGAGCCGACGGGCCACCTGATTATCGGCCCGTACCTCCAAGCCCACCCAGCGTCCGTCTCGTGTAGCAACCTCTCCCAGCGCTGCTTCCACAAGCTCCCCAGCGATACCACGTCCTCGCCAATCATGATGGACGGCCACGTTGCCAATAAGAAAACCGCCCCACCCCGGCGCACGTCGCAGCGAGGCGTTGCCCACCACACGCCCTTCCTCGACCCACACGAAACCGCGCGCAGGCATCACCCCGCTCGCACCGGGCCAGTAGAACCACCGCAACAACGAATCCCAGCGGACGATGCGGCGCATCTCAGCCAGCGCCGCCTGACCAGCAGGCCCTAGCCTGTCGCCAAAGGCAACAGCTATCAACTCAATGACCGGCTTGGAATCACGGCGGGGATCGAAAGGACGCAGCCCATTCTGGGCGCATCTCTTACTCAATGCGGAGGCAATCACAAACATTCTCCCGGAACACAAGTAGATAGGATTACTACACCAACGCCTCACGCAACAGACACGGTCACAGGGGAGCAAGAAACCCGCCAGCAGAGAGTCCTCTCATCAAGCCGCAACTCGAAGAGATGCTCGCCCGCCGCCAGGATGGCAAAACAACGCTCGTTGCCTTCCCGCCAGCGACGACCTATACCTTCCACTGACAGAGTGCTGCCGCGCCACGTGAAACGACGAGGGGAAATTTCGCCCGTGGCGCCAAAATGCGCTTCGACGGCGGTCTCTTCACTCGCAGCCCTCACGACCAATCCTCTAGATAGCGACGCAGCAGATCAAGCACAGCCTCAGCCGAGAGATTCTTGTTTTCCTGGCGGTCGCCGTTCCACACGTGGCGTTCTACCCTTTCAACATCCAGCGCAGCCAATGATATATAGATCAACCCCACCGGCTTCTCCGGCGTGCCGCCACCTGGCCCGGCAATGCCAGTTACAGCCAGGCCAACATCGGCGTGGAAGGTGCGCCTCACACCTTGCGCCATCTCCAACGCCGCCTGCTCGCTCACCGCGCCGTGGCGATGCAGCGTATCACGCCGCACCTGGAGAATCCACTCTTTGATCTCATTGGAGTAAGCGATCACAGAGCCGAGGTAGTAAGCCGAACTGCCGGGGACGTTGGTGACGCGATGGCTAACAAGCCCGCCCGTGCACGACTCGGCCAATGCCAAAGTCAAACCCCGCTGCTTTAGCAACCGGCCAACGACAATCTCGAGCGGAGTATCGTCCAGCGCACCCACTTTTTCCCCCTATCAATATGCCCCGGCTTTCGCCAGGGCTTGTCCCCAAAGGAGCTAGAGCTAGAATGGCAGCAGCCCTGGCCATGTCCAGAAATATACACCAAATCAGACGATCAGGCAAGGCCAAAAGGATGAACAGCCTAAACCAGCCACTGTTCCGGGATGAACGGCCATATTGAATAAACGGCAAGAGAAAGGACAAGTGCTATGGGGCACTTTTTACTGGTTCTCTCACTAGTGCGTGACAGTGGATGTGGTATAATCATCACTAAACCTTTGAGGCTCAAAATTCTCACATAGTCTCAAATTATGTGCTTGGGAGAGAAAAGAGCCAAGTCGCTCCCCAATTTGCGTCATTCCGAGCGACCAAAGGGAGTCGAGGAATCTCCGAATAGCTTTGCCTGCGAAAACGGAGA
>Ga0164318_10002477_pt1 | contig 17168 bp, 16 predicted proteins | sample GuaBasSedimGuay9_FD_113734 | JGI IMG/M metagenome (GOLD analysis project Ga0164318, IMG submission 113734) | Subseafloor sediment microbial communities from Guaymas Basin, Gulf of California, Mexico - Guay9, Core 4571-4, 0-3 cm | ecosystem: Environmental > Aquatic > Marine > Hydrothermal vents...
AGGGAGAGGATAGATTTTGGGATAGTTGGCCCCGAGGGGCCCATAATTGAGGGGGTCAGGGATAAACTTGAGGATAGTCTAGAAATTCCGATAATCTGCCCAACAAAAGAATATGCACTGGAGAAGAGCAAGGTTCAACAGAGGGAATTGATGAGTGATAGCTGCCCAGAAGCCAATCCGAGATTCAGGGTCTTTAACAGAAGAGACTATAAGGGAATCTCAGATGTCAAGAGGGATGTCTATCTGTGGCTGGATGAATTCGATAACGAGGTCGCTGTAAAGCCCGATCGCCCCGGATATGGAAAGGGCGTCGGGGTCTGGGGGGATCACTTCAATTCCCGGGAGGAATTGTTTGAGCACTTTCTTTCCATCTATGAGAAAGACTCCGTAATCATAGAAGAGAAGATAGACGGGGAGGAGTCTTCTTTCCAGTGCTTCTGCGATGGTAAAAATCTGGTTGCATTACCAGAAACAAGGGATTACAAGAGGGCATTTGACGATGACAAGGGTCCAAATACCGGGGGCATGGGCTGTTACAAGAATTATGGAGACTATCTTCCCTTCATGAGAGCCAGTGACAGAGAGGAGGAATTAAACGTGGTGAATAAGATCTTCAGAAAATTAAAAGATGGCAGAGAAAATCCCGGGCTGAGGGGAATTCCATTTTATGTCGCCTTCATTCACGCCAGGGATGGGATAAAAATCTTGGAGATCAATTCGAGGGGGGGAGACCCCGAGATCCAGACTGTAATACCGTTAATAAAGGATGACTTCGTCGATATCTGCTTTAAGATGATCGACGGAAATCTGAAGAGAATTGAATTTGATCCAAGGGCATCTGTCCTGACATACAAAGTGCCTCCGAACTATGGAGGATTCAGAGACAGGTTTCCGGAACGAGTAAATCCCGATGAGATCGACACCCCGGTGGATTTAAGTCGGGCATACGGGTTAAGAGAAAAATATGGCGATTCAATAAGGATCTATCCCGGCTCCATGGAGCTCAGGGATGGAAAAACCTACTCCGGTAGCTCCAGGACGGTATGCTGTATTGGAATTGGAGAGAGTATAGAAGAGGCAAGAAAAATTTCTTTGGATGGGATAAAGGCCATAAAGGGTGGGGCGCTCTGGTACAGAAGGGATATTGCATCAAGGGAACATATTGATAAGAGTATAGAGCATATGAAGAGGTTGAGAGGATAGACTTTACTTATGAGAAAATGCATCCTTATGATATCTCTTTATTATTCCTTTTATCTCCGAGGATTTTTGTGGGTTAAGAGATACTCCCATACCATAGCTAGTGGGTTTTGAGAGAATATAACCCTTCTTTAGCGCATATTTACCAACTTTTTTGACATCGCCTCTAACATGTTTGGGAAATCCCTTAGCTATGTTATCAAAGGACGTATGAGACTCTCCCCATTTTCTAAGCCTCGCTAAATTGTATAGAATATCGGAGAGTACGTCTTCTTTTACCATATGATATATTTTGAACTTATGATTAAAAATAGTTATTTTTACATAAAATCAACTTTTGAAGATATTTATATAGATAAAAGTCTATATATTATTCTATATGTGTACGTACGTATCTATATGGGTTTGTACATAGAACTAAACAATGAAAATGACACACGAAAAATCCCTCCTATTAAAATTTTTAGGCGATACACCACAGTTAAGGATAGTGGATTTTCTGTTAGCACACTACAGGTATGACTACTCCAAAAAAGAGATAGCTGAAGGCGCTGGAATTGCGGTTAGTACCTTGTATAAAGTTTGGGGGGAACTAGAGGATTTGGGTATCGTAACACCAACTAGAGCGTATGGAAATACACAACTATTCAGGATAAATACTGAAAACCCCCTGGTTAAGGAATTGGCGAAAATGGATATAGATCTAATTGAGATGACTGCCCCCAAGGAGATTCCAGCGATTAATCAGGGATAGCAAGTGGTTCAGAGTCTCCATCAGGTATATCCTGCCACTTTGTTGTGTAGACCGTTTCTTAGTGGGTGGTTTTCTCTTCTTTGTAATCGTAGCGGGGGTTTAAAGGGTAAATCTAATATAGTTATCATAATATGATAAATAATGAAAGGGGAATACAGATATCCTCTTTCCTTAGAGGATGAGTTAGTAGTTGAGATGGAGATAGAGAGATCAGAAATAGTGGATTTCAAGGTCATGTACAATACGATCGTAAATGGAAAAGAACATCAGGTAGTGAGATATGATTGTGCTCATGGATATGCACATAAGTATATACTCTATGAGAAACCGAAGAGAAAGGAGATGATGGCAGAATAGAGTATGATGACTTACTTGACATAGCTAGAGACGACATAGAGAGGAACTGGGACTAATACAAGAAAAAATACCTAAGATTAATTAATGAATAAATGAGATGAGTAGAATGAATTTAGAAATTAAAATTGGAAGTTTGGACGATATGATACGAGAGGTAAAAGAAGTAATTGCCGATCCGAAAAAGACTAAAAAGCTACCAGAGACTACGGTCTATATAAAACCCGAGCTCGTACCAAAGATATTCAGTAAACAGAGGATTAGGCTTTTGAGAGAGATCAGAGAAGAGAATGGTAATGTTAGTCAAATATCCAAGAGATTGAACAGAAAGATAGAGAATATTTCTAGGGATCTCACTTATCTCCGGGAGTGCGGAATAATAGACTTTAAAAGAAGAGGCAAGGAAAAGATCCCCGTGATAGTGAGGGATAGATTAGTGATAAGTATCTGAATAAATTGTGTAACTAGCAAAAATTGGACGCATAATAGCGTTTTTGCCCTTATTACGCAAACGGTCTAATGAAAATGATGCGCGAAAATACCTCTTATTAGAATTAAAAGATATATTAAGATCTCCCAACTCCCCTATAAATAATTCCATGTTTTTCAATTTTTTCCTTCTCCAGAAGATTTCTTCCATCCACGATAATTTTAACGCCCTTCTCTCTGAGATTTTTTAGATCCAGGTTTTCATATTCTTTGTGATCTGTTATCAGAATTACGGCATCCATCGAATTGAGATTTTTTAGATCCGCAAATTCGACACCAAGTTTCTCTATCTCCTCCTTTGAAAATAACGGATCATTGACATATACATTCGCCCCCGCCCCCTTCAGGTGCTCTATCACGGAGAGAGATGGGCTTAAAAAGGTCTCCTTGACATTGCCCCTGTAGGCCAGACCTAGGATAAGTATGTTCCTATCTCTGAGGGTATCCAATTCTTCCCCAAGCAGATTTACAGTGTATTCCGGCATTCCATCATTTATTTCCCTTGCACTTTTCGCCAGAACGAGGTCAATCTCTAGATCGGAGGCGTTCTTTATCAGAAAATATGGATAAACGGGGGCGCAATGACCACCGACGCCAATTCCCGGGGTTAGGATGTGAGAGTGTGGATTTGTATTCGATGCCCTGATTATTTCAATGACATCCAGGCCCCTGGCCTGAGAGAATTTCGCAAACTCATTGGCCAGTGCTATATTAACATCTCTGTAGACCATACCAAAGAGCTTGGTCGCTTCGGCTGCCTCTGAAGTGGTAACAGGTATAACCTCGGTATCCAGCACCTTTTCATAGAACTCCACTCCCCTTCTCGTTGATTCTTCATCTATGCCGCCGACTATCTTCGGAATTTCTCTTAGATACCGAAACATAACCCCAGAAGATACTCTCTCGGGGCTGAAAACGACATAGAAATCCCTCCCAGCCCTCAGTCCAGATCTCTCCAGAATTGGGGTCATCCTGTCTCTGGTATCCCCCACCGGAAGGGTTGTTTCATAGATCACCAGAGAATCTTTCTGGAGACCTTTTGATATCGTTTCAGTTACCGAGTCTATTATACTATAATCTATATTTCCTTCTTTATCAACCACCAGAGGGACTATGACAACTATGACATCGGATTCCTTTACCGCCTTTACAGTATCTGTCGTTGCAGATAGAAGACCTTTTTTCACGGAATCCCTAACCCTTTCATCCAACCCCGGCTCTCCTTTGATATGGGAAATTCCGCCATTAATTGAATCTACAACCTCTGGATTTATATCACATCCAATAACCCGGAATCCCTTATCCGCATATTGCGCCGCTAGAGGCAATCCTATCTTCCCCAAACCAATAACGCATATTTTCAAAGGACGATCACCTTTTCTTTTACAGCCGAGTCGATCAATCTTTGAGCAAGTTTCAATGCCTTTAATCCGTCTTCACCACTAACCAGGGGTTCTTTATCTTTCTTCACACACTCAATCCAGGATTCAAGCTCTGCCTTCAAAGGCTCCTTTTTTGGTATTCTAATGTTGATGATATTGCCCTCGGTTACCCCCATGAGTATGTCGGGATAACTGTATCTATCCCTCTTTGCCTCGATATTCTCATAGAAATAGAGCTCCTGTGTCAGATATTTCACCAGAAACATGCCCTTCTCCCCGGTAATTGATATCTCCCTTATCTTCTCGGGGGTTAGCCAGTTTACTGACAGAACTCCGATCACATCATTCTGAAATTTCAACAGGCCCGAGAGAAGATCCTCATGCCTTGTATGGATCCTGCGCTCGGTTTCAGCATACAATCGTTTAACCTCAGATTTGACCAGATACCTCATAATGTCGATATCATGTACCGCCAGATCAATAACAACCCCAACGTCCCTTATCCTGTTGGGAAAGGGACCAACCCTTACCGCCTTTATCTCAAATATCTTTCCCAGCTCGTTTTTATCCAACCTTTTCTTTAATTCAATAACCGCTGGATTAAATCTCTCGATATGCCCCACGGTAAGTTTTACGCCATTTTCCCCCGCTTTATCAATGATCTCCTTAGCATTTTCTTCAGAGTCTGCTATCGGCTTTTCAACTAAAATGGGAATTTCTTTTTCAATGCAATCTAGAGCCACATCCCTGTGGTACCTTGTTGGAACGGCAATGGAGACCATATCAATATACTCCTCTTCTAGCATCTCCCTGTGGTCCTTGTATGCCTTACACCTGAAGTCTTCGGCAACATTTTTCGAGGTCTTCGGATTTGCATCCGCTACGGCAACCAGTTCTGTACCATCCAATTCCGAATAAACCCTCGCATGATTTCTCCCCATCGCTCCAACGCCAATGACCGCGGCTCTAAGTTTTTTCATTTTGATATTGAATCAATTTTTACTTGACCGAAGTAGGAGACGCTTACCCGGCTTTAGCCAGGAGAGTGAATTGCGAAAGTGTGCTTTTCTAACGATCTTCATCCGCTATGTCTAATTCTTTATCGAGGGGGCTTCAGGGGGCGCATATTTGCGCCCCTCGCTAATACCTAGAGTTAGCGTGAGTTCTCTACAAATTTTGAGGTGTTAAACTATGGAACCCATGAAATATAAACACGCCGTTGTTGGGAGCAATTCCATCTACAGTTTACGCCTAATACCGGCGCGACGTCTTCAGGGATGAAGCAATCATCACTGAATGCAAAAGGATTTTCTATGAGATACCAGATCGCTGTATTAAAGCTGTTGTCTGTTTATCAGCGGATGCAAGAATTATAGTGTTGCAAAACTTGCCAGTACTTCAAGGCTGCAACTCTCGGTTTCTTCGAAAGAACTACTGAGACAGAATTAAGGCAAGCTCCATGGAGACTCTTTCTGGAGTGACGGCTACTTTGCCGAATCTATCGGTCGAGTTACCAGCGATTCAATAGCATACTACATAGAAAAACAACAAGGGAAGCACTGGAAGCATGAAGATTATGATATCTACCTAAAATCTCAGCAAGATCTGGATTCGGCACAGACAACATCGGATTATTTTTCATGAGCTTAGGCAGACGTCACTTTGATGCCCGTGCCATAAAACGCCTGCCCTTTCTAAGGGCGGGTAGTTCACAAGAAGAAAGGCGAAAGAGAGATTTAGGCTTTCAACTTGACATAATTAAGATATCAAGTGCTAGATTCAGCTGTTGTAGCAATACAGGTGATGGCGATAAATGCGTTGCTTAATGGAATAATCACGAACCAAAGAGACACGGATGTGTCTCTCAATTAGATCTGCATACCCCTCTATTTTTTCATTAGACGAGTATTTATATAGATATCATCAAATTATCTATATAGAAATCGGATTGATAATAATGGTTAACGAAGAAGACTATGATGAGGAGCTGTACTGGGGCATAGTAAATTCGATAATTAACGACAAAAGGGTGTGTACTCACCCCTATCTAAGGCGCGTGAGCAGTGAACGAGCATTCAGGTTAAAGAGGAATCATGACGAAATTTTATCTGAGTGTCATCTCCTAGAAGAGTTGAAAGAGGCTATAGAAAATGCACCCGAGGAGGCCATTCTATTCCATTTAGACGGCAGGAATGACTTCGCAACCTGGGTAAGAGAAGAAATTGGCGACCTGGAACTCAGTGCGGATTTAGAACGCATCAGGCCATCCAAGACAATAGATGTTAAATCTGAATTAGTACGTGTATTGGATTCGAGAATAAATGGCCTTAAATACGACTCGGTTAACCTGATATTTGATTAGGTCAGTTTCACACCAACGATCTGCGATACCCCGTTACTTATGGAAACACCTATGACCGATTCTGCCTTTTTTATTACCTCATCGTTATGCGATATTAATATGAACTGGGCCGTTGAATTTCTCAGGATCTCCGCCAATCTTAATGAGTTCGCCCTGTCCAGGGATGCGTCCATCTCATCCACTATATAGAAATGCGATGGTTTGTATCTCTGTATAGCTAATAAGAACGCAGAACTGGTGAGTACCTTTTCACCGCTCGACATGGTATCCATGTTTATAAGCTTCTTGCCCTTTGGCGATGCGTTTATAAACAGGCCAGAGTCAGAGATGTCCCGTGGGTTGTCTAAAATCAGGGTACCCTCGCCCCCAGCCAATTCCTTATAAATCTGTTCAAAATTATTCTTTACTACATTAAAGGTAGTCATAAATGTCTCCCTCTTCCTCTTCTCTACCCTCTCCATGAAGTCGAATATGGATTGTCTTTCGTTCTTTAATGTTTCTAATCTCTCTTTTGTTTTCTCGAATTCTTTGTTGATGAGCTCATAGCTTTCAATTGCCCTTAGATTTACAGAACCAATATCCTCGAGCTCCATTTCTATCTCCCGAATCCTTGACTCAAGTTCTTTAAAGCTTCTTTCTAAGATTTCTACCCCCTGGAAATCCCTGAACTCCTCTCTCAGACCCGAAAGTTTTGTTTCTATCGCGGCATTCTTTATTGATGTTTTATTTATCTCTTCATTTATATTATCAAGCTCATACTCCCTCTCTCCCATCTTTGAACTCAACTCCGTTATTTTTTTCTCGAGTTCGGACCTCTCATTTATCATAGCTTCAATCCTCTGCATTAACCTGGTATTCTCCTTCTCCATAGCCGTGAGATCTCTCTCCAGCCTCGAATGAAGGGATTTAACCTCTTTGAGCTCCCTCTCATTATGCTCTTTTTGTTCCCCCAGTTCTCTGAGTTCCTCCTCGATCTCATTGATTCGTTGTCTTAAAAGCCCTATTCTCTCTTCCAATGTTTTTTGTTCTATCTCCAGGTCCCTGTAATTGTCCTTTAATTTCTCCAGTTGATCGACCTTCATCTCAGACCTTTTCTTCATAAGCAGTTCGAGATTCTTCTCTCTGGATTTTATCTCCCTCCTCATTAACCTTATCTCCTTTTCATTTCCGGCAATGAACTTCTTTGTGTTACGGATATTATCCATAATCTCATCAATCCCCTCCTTTAGGTCATTCTTTTTATCAACCAACGAGCTCTTTTCCAATCTCATCTTTTCGACATCGGTCCTCTCACTTGTCACCGAAATCTCTAATTTTGATAATTTCTTCTCCATCTTCTCTTTCCTGAGTTGTAATTCCTGTTTTTCACCATCGAGTTCTATGATCCTTCTGTCAAGGATCTTCAGTTCTTTCTCGATTTCATCTACCCTGCTGAAACCGATTTCTACCCTCTTTGTATATCCCCCCGTCATAGCACCGCTTTCTGTCAGTAGATCCCCCTCGAGGGTTACCATACGCCACTTCCCGACCCCGATCTCCTTTGCAGCCTTCAGATCTCTTACGAGAATGGTGTTTCCGAAGACGTAGTCAAATGCGGGTTGATATTTCCCGGTAGTTGTGATGAAATCCCGGGCAAACCCGATACTCCCTCTTGGGGGTCTGTTTATCCTCCGAAAACATATCTTGTTCAGGGGGAGGAACGTGGCTCTTCCGATTCTTTTCTTCCGGAGGTAGTTGATGCATTTTATTGCCGTATCCTCGTTCTCGACGACGATGTTGTACATCCTCCCTCCAGCGGCAACCTTCATTGCTTCCTCATAGTCCGGGTTTAAGACGGTGCCCAGTTGAAATATGGGACCATGGACCCCGGGAATTATCCTCTTCAGGTTCATTATGGCCCGTATGGCTCCCCTCAAGCCGCCCCCGCTTTTTTCTACCGTCTCAAGCTCCGTTTTTTTCTCGACAAATTCCACCCTTAGGCCCTCCAGTAGCTTCTGAATCTTTATCTGCCTTTCGTTTACCTCGGGGATTTTACTCTTTAGTCTCTCAAATTCCTCAAGATCGGATCTATATCTTTTGTTCATCTTCGTGATCTTCTTTTCCAGCTCTTTCTCCCTCTCCACCAAATCATGTATTCTATTCTCTATGCGCATCTTTTCTCCCATCAGCTCTTCGATCCTCTTCTCATTTGCCTTATTTGAGTCGAGCAGCGCATTAATCTTTGATCTCAGATCAAATATCTTTGCCTTTGAGTCATCAATTTTTTCCTCAATCTCCATGCCCTTAAGCCCCTTAGACCTCTCTTGAATCCTGGAATTCAGAAATTCTATTTTCTCATTAACTGCTTTAAGCCTCGATTCCAGGCTATTTATTTCCGCAATAAGCCCGTTCCTCCTCTCCTTCCTCTCATGAACCGTCTTCTTGATATTCTCCAGATTTTTATTTAGACTTTCTATTCTATCATGGCTCCTTACTAATTCTCCTTTTATCTCGGGTATCTTTGCAAGACCCCTTTCCTTTTCTAATTTGAGGATCTTAGAGTTAATCTCCCTCAATTCCTTGTTTTTCTCTGATATATCCCTCTTTGTGTTCTTAATGTACTCTGTAAGACTGCTTTTTTCTTTTTCCAGTTCCTCAAGCTTTAGATTTATATTCTTTAGCCTCTTCTCATGAGTCACGATATTTTTATGGAGAATGGCCGCATTGCATCTCTTCAATTCATCCTGCAATTTTTTATATCTAACTGCGTCATCCCTCTCTTTTCTTAGCTGTTCCAAGTACCCCTTTTTCTCACCCAGGACGATGTGGGTTTCGGAAATTCTGTTCTCCACCTTCTCTAACTCCTTTACTGCCTTCGCCTTCTTTTTGTCATATTCTCTAATCCCACATAAATCGTCGATTATCTGTCTCCTTTCCCTGGGTTGCATCTCAATTACCTTTGTTACGTCATCCTGTAGAATTATGTTGTATTCGTTATCCCCAATCAGCTCTATGATCTCCTGTCTAGAGGCTCTTTTATTGTCAATTTTATAGATGCTGTGTCCCTCTCTATCGATCTCTCTGCTTACCTTTACCCTCTTCTTATCTCCCTCCCTCAGGTATATGGAAACCCTTGCATACTCCGATTCCTTACCCCCCACCCCGCCGTTACAGATCAATTCCCTCAAGTTATTAACCCTTAACCCCCTGGATCTACCCAGAACGAAGCAGATGGAATCAACGATATTACTCTTTCCGGAACCATTCGGTCCAACTATGGCGGTGAAGTGATCCGGAAATTCCAGCACTGTCTTGTCCCTGAAGGACTTGAAACCCTGAATCTCCAGTTTGTCCAGACGCATTTTCGAGTGTGTTAAATTTTATGCTAATTCATGTTTATAATAATAAGGTCCTGGAATGATCTCAATAGTGTACAACGTAGAAAGATACAGAAAATTATTGAGCAGGGAGGTAAAAAAGGGCGACATAGTGATAGAACTGGGTCCGCATATCGGAAGGGGTACCCTCTCCTACATAGACGGGACCAGATTAACTGTTACAGTTGACAAGAGCTCCCAATCCGAAAATGCATTTGAGGAGATCAAGGGGAGATGTCCAAATCTGAGATTCGTTAGGGGAGATGTCCGAAGCTTTGAAACGATCGAAAAGGTTCTAAAGCTAACGAGAAGATGTGATTTAATGGCAATAGATATTGGGGGTGGGAGATTTCCCGACACGGTTTTCAAGGTATGGGCAACGTGGTCGGGAATATTCAAGCCCAGAGATTCAATTATCAGAAACAGGGGGATAGCAGAATTTGTACAGAGAGCAGAGGTTCGAGATGATTCAATAAAGAGGAAGTTCGAGGATGATGGTTGGTTGTCTGAGTGGGGAAGGGCAATGCCCCATAAACTGAAGAAGCAGTTGGATGAATTCGGGTTCTGGGTCGATCTCGGGGGGGATTAGTTACCCCTCCTTATAGAAGTGCAAACTCTTTAATCCGGATTCGGGAATGCTGTGGTCGAATTTTACAACCTCGTGCACGGGATAGGCATTTATTGGGAATCCATTCAATTTTGTTAAAAATTCCTCAAAGCCGTGGTGCCCCCTCGGAACGATAATCTTTGCTATTATCTTTCCATCAAATGTTCTAAAGACCTTCCTAACCTCATCAAAGCCGGATAATTTAGCTGCGATGTCTTTCGACTGGGAGGGAGGGGCATCCACAAAGATAAAACCAATCTGAAGACCCAGATCATGGGGATGGAGGATTGCCGAGAAATTTTTTATTATCCCCCTATCCAGTAACCTCTCCGCCCTTGTGAACACGGTGGTATGGGGGACCCCAAGCTTCCTGCCGAGCTTCCTAAAGCTCAATCGCGCGTCCTGTTGTAGGTGTTTGATTATCTCCAGATCTAGATTGTCAATTTTCATTCTCACTATATTATTACATTATAATATTGTTATATATTGATATAAATATCTAACATATTAAAGTTTGTATAATCCCCATCCAAAATTTTGAGCGGGTAGAATATTGATAGTTCCAGTAATCGACATAAAGGACGGAAAGGCCGTAATGCCGATAGCCGGAAGGAAAGATGAGTATGAGGAATTGAAGAGTGTTATTTGCAAATCCTCTGATCCACTTGACGTCGCAGTTACCTACGAAAGACTCGGCTTCAGGGAGCTCTATCTCGCGGATCTTGATGGGATTCTCTATTCCAATCCAGATCTGAATCTGATAAATAAGATAGCCAGATCTACTAAGCTATCTATAATGGCGGATATCGGTCTATGGTCTCCGGAAACGCTCTTTTTGTTGAAGGGGGTCAGGCCCATAATCGCCACAGAGACCTTTTCCTCCCTAAACCTTCTGGAATTTCCCGATGGGATTATTCTGGGTATTGACACGAGAGGGGACAGGCTTCTCTCTGAAATCTCTCTCGATTTATTTGATTTCATTGAGATTATTAAAGACAGCAGGAAGATTATAGAGATTATTCTCTTGGATTTAGACAGGGTTGGAATCCTAAAAGGACCCAACCTGGACATCTGTAAACGCGTCCTTGATAGATTACCAGATAAGAAAATAATCTATGGAGGGGGGATAAGGAATTTAAGAGATATAGATTCCCTACAAAGAATAGGTATCTACAAGGTCTTGGTTGGATCTGCATTACACACGGGGAGGATTTTCAAGGATGCACAAGGGAGAGATCATAGATAAATTAAGGCAAATGAGGAGTGAGGATCAATCATATACGGACGGCAGGATTCTATCGTCCGTATCAACCAAACCCCTAAATGTAGCAATTAAGGCCTATGAGATATTCTCGGATACAAATGCACTGGATGTCCATGTGTTCAGAAGCGTTGAAAAATTGGAGAGGGGGATCATCGAATGGTTCGGTAAACTGCTAAAAAATAGAAAAACTGCGGGGTATATAACAACCGGGGGAACCGAAGCCAATATAGTTGCGTTATTTGTAGCAAAGAAAACATATCCCAAAAAAAGGGAGATTTTAGTGCCAGAATCCGCACACTATTCGATCCAGAGGGCTGCAGATCTACTGGATCTGAGAATTAAATATGTCCCATTAGACAGAGATTTTAGGGTAGATGTCTCCGAGATCGAGAACAGGATTAATAAAGACACATTGGCCATAGTTGCAACCGCTGGGACCTCTGCATTGGGTGTCGTGGATCCAATAGAAGAGATTAATGAACTCTGTGAGAACATATTCTTCCATGTGGATGCAGCATTTGGTGGCTTTGTGATCCCGTTTTTAGATAGTAAACTCAGGCTCGACTTTAGCATCGAGAATATGGATTCGATAACTATAGACCCGCATAAAATGGGTCTTGCACCGATACCCTCTGGTGCAATCTTATTTAGGAATGAATCCTACCTCGATAGGCTTAAAACCTCACCAACGTATCTTCCATTTCAGACATTCACCCTGTCTGGGAGCAGATCTGGTGGTGCAATAGCTGCAACGTGGGCCACGATAAATTACCTCGGGATGGATGGCTACAGGAGAGTAGTAAAAAGGTGCATGGAAAATACCAGATTTCTCTGCAGGGAGTTAAAGAAAATAGATGTGAACATCCTCGTAGAACCAGAGTTGAACGTCGTGGGTATAAGACCTAAGAATCTGGAAAGGGTGTGGGCCCTCCTGAGGGAGAAGGGATGGAACATTCTAATGGACACTCACAGTAAAAGTCTAAGGATCGTTGTAATGCCTCACGTCACGGAGAAGGTTATCGGGGAATTTGTTCGGGACCTGAGGGAGATCGTTTAGCTGCGCCTTTAAGTGTATAATATTCTCCCCTTTAATAATATAATATGTTCAACCTGCCTTATATACCCACCTCAACGGAGTTAGTGGACAGGGCCTTTAGGGAGGGCTCAAGGAAGGCAAGAGCGAAGAGGTCTACAAAAGGGCCAAGAGAGATACGCATCAGAAAATCAGAAGAAGCGAGGGTAAAGGTTATCGGTAGAATAATTAAGGCGGACCTAAGGGCCATAATAAGGAATTTCCCGAGCTACGAGCAGTTGCCCGAATTTTATCAGAGACTCCTCGACATAAGAATAGAGAAGGACAGATACAAGAAATCATTAGGTGCTATACAGTGGTGTGCCAATGGAATAGAGAGGATCGAGGGGGAGGCCCTGAGGAAGATCCGAACGAGCGGGGATACCAAATTTGCGAGGGAGTTCATGGGAAGATCCTCATCCATGCTAAGGCAGATCTCAGACGACCTAAATGAACTCATAGAAATAAAGGGAACCCTGCGAGAATTTCCCGATATAGAAGAGATACCGACCTTGGTGATCGCCGGCTATCCGAATGCGGGAAAATCGACATTCATGTATAACCTGACCGGATCGAGGGTCAAGATAGCTAGTTACCCTTTTACAACCCAGCGGATTCTGATCGGACACAGAAAGATAAAACACCAGAGATACCAGATCATAGATTCTCCAGGGCTTTTAGACAGATCGATGGAGGAGAGGAACAGGATAGAATTGCAGGCAATTTTAGCTATCAGTGAGCTTGCGGATGCAATTCTCTTTCTCATTGACCCGACACAGGAGATCGAACCCCAGATACATCTACTTAAAGAGATAAAAAAGAGCTTCAAGATTCCGGTAACCGTTGCCATAAACAAGAAAGACATAGCCGATGCAGAGACTCTGGAAGAATTGAAAAAGAGATTGAAACTCCCCTCCAACTGGGTTATCTCCGCCAGGAACGGGGGGGAGTGCGAGGCAATCTTTGAGGAGATTATGGGATGAAAATCCAGATAGAAACATACGGATGTGCTATGAACAGAGCTGACTCAGAGGCGATGGCCGGACTCCTGGCCGAGAATGGTTTTGAATTTGGCGATAATGGAATTCTTATCGTTAATACGTGTACTGTAAAAACACCGACCGAGAGAAAGATTCTGAAGAGATTAGAGAGGTTGAGAGGCAGAAAGGTTATCGTCACCGGTTGTCTGCCCTCTGCAGAGCCAAGTATAACTGAAAAATTCCCCGAGTTTTCATTTCTGGGGATGAATGTTGAAGATATAGTAAATGCCGTAAGAGCGGTTGAAAATGGAGACAGATTCGTCAGAATAAAGGAGGGGAGATGTAGATTGGAGTTGCCAAGAAGGAGGGAAAACCCCCTGGTGGGAATAATCCCAATCGCCCAGGGTTGTGCGGGTGATTGTAGCTTCTGCATTACTCGACTGGCAAGGGGACATCTCATTTCCTATCAAAGGGAGCTGATCCTAGAAAATATCGAAAGGGTCATCTCAGAAGGCGTCAGAGAGATATGGCTGACTGCCCAGGATGTAGGAGCTTATGGTATTGATATCGGTGAAAATCTGCCCGATCTACTGAGGGACATCTGCAAGATAAGGGGGAGATTCAAGGTCAGGGTGGGGATGATGAACCCCTCTCATGTCCTGGAAATCTTGGATGAATTGACACTGGCTTATAAAGATGAGAAGATCTATAAGTTTCTCCATATCCCTGTTCAGTCCGGGGACGATAAAGTACTGAGAGATATGAACAGAAGATACACGGCGAATGATTTCAGGAGAATTGTTTCCGATTTCAGGAGGAATTTTCCGGAGATGACCATCTCTACAGACGTTATAGTCGGGTTCCCAACCGAGGATGATAAGGCGTTTGAAAAAACGGTGAATCTGATAGAGGATGTAAGGCCCGAGGTGCTTAATATCTCGAGATTCTGGACCCGCCCGGGTACGAGGGCAGAGAAACTAAGGGCATTGCATGGAAGAATTACAAAATATAGGTCAAGGATAATGAATGGGATATTTAGGAAGATTGGATTGGAGGGAAATAGAAAATGGATCGGGTGGGAAGGCAGAGCACTAGTTTCCGAGAAGGGAAAGAGGGGTGGGTTTTGCGCGAGAAACCTCGCCTATAAGCCGATAATCTTGCACTCCGACGAGGATCTACTGGGCAGGTCTGTCAATGTAAGGGTTACGGATGCCACTTACTATGACCTGAGGGGGGAGATAATCTAACCCTTTCCGTGAATCTTCATATCGATAATTCCAAAGAAATCGATGAAGATCGAATTTATTCTCACCAGGAGCATAAAAGCCACACCGTTTGCAGGTGTAAGTCCCACCACCTTAAAAAGCAGAGCACTTCCACCCTCTGCGAGCCCCAGGCCGGAGGGGGAGATGGGAACGAACATTATCGTTGTCAGTAAGGGCTGAAGCATTAATGCGGTCAGATAGATGAAGTTTTCGAGGTCCATCGAGATTGCCAGGAAGAACCATTGAGCACTCATAAATATCCATCCAAATAGAGAAAGAATGACCAGTTTTAGTATCTTTTCTTTATCCACTCCCCTGACCGCATCCTGCATGGGGGTAATGTATCTTATGGAATTCCTCAGGATGGGAATCTTAATCAAGATTTTATTGAGGATATTGGTGTAGAGGGCGAGGACGATAAGGAATACCCCAAGAATCGGAGACAGGGAAACCAGGAGAAGATAGACCCGAGATTCCGTATCCACGATGAATGACGAGAAATAGATCAGTGCCATGATACATAGAAATACCTTTATCAGGAAGTTTATTCCCTGGAACAGGGTGAGAATTCCTATATTTCCAGATCTTGATGTCTCTGTTTTCTTTGAAATCGAAAATGCGGTATAATAGTAACCAATCCTTCCGGGGGTTGCATTACTATAGAACATGCCACACATGTGAGAGATAATCAATTCAGGAAGGCTTATCTTGGGGGAGGTAATTATCTTCAACGACAGGGCAGCCACGACATCATTCAGGAAATAGAATAACCCCGCGAGAAGGAAGTATTCGGGCCTTGCACTTAGAAGGGCATTAAGTACCTCATGGGGCTCCAGGGTGTATACAATATAAATTAAAATCAGAATTCCAGTTCCAAAGGTGATCAGGTTCTTTTTTTTCATGCCTATAACTATGAAGGAACCATAAAAAATATCTACCTTCGAGCCTCCTTGACGACCACCTGCGCCATCTATTTTCCTGGGCATCTACCCGTTGCATCCTTCCCACATACTGCCAGACTGCCATAGAACGAGCTTAGGTCAACAAATTCTGTTCCGATTTCCCACATCCCCTGAATATTTTCTGATTAAGGTCCCCAGGCCCTTTTCCCCAAGGAGAGCCCTCTTCAGTATATCTGGCTTAACACCCGAGACTATCTCCGAATGTATTCCCTGAGCTGCGAGCCCAAGGAGCTCATTGAGCTTTCTCTCCATACCACCTGTAACGTCTGTTCTCCTGGATGTCCCGACTTCAAGGATCGAGTTAACATTCTCTGATGTTATTTCCTTTATAAGTTCTGCATCCTCGTGTTTCTTGGGGTCCAGATTAAAGACCCCATCAACATCTGTTGCTATCACAACCCTCTCCGCCTTTAATCTTCTCGCGAGATACGGCACTAGGTGATCGCCAGATAAGATGTTGATTCCGGTTTTTTCATCGACCAGAACATCACCGTAGGCAACGGGTACCATATTCATTTCTAACAATTTTTCCAAAACCCTGGTTGGAAAATAAACTAACTCTTTATCCCTTAAGATTCCCAATGTAGATGGCTGATATGCGATCGCATTTATTCCTTCCTCTCTCAGAGAACAAACGACCGAGAAATTTAGTTTCTCCATGGACTGGTGCGTTACAGAGAAACCCTCTAATTGTCTATCATCTCTTAGGCCCTTATCCAACCCGTATTTCTTGGCCGGAACATGACCAAACGGGCCGGCACCGTGAACTACCATCAGCCCGAAGTTACCGTCTCTTTTGGCCTCCGCTATCTCCCTGGCTAATCTCCTCAGGTTTTCTTCATCTACCTCCGCTTTCTCTTCACCCTTCGTGATTACAGATCCACCAAGCTTTAGGATTATCAGTTCCCGCATTTTTCGATACAATTATTATAACGTCCATATCACAAAAATTCCCCGCTACTCATTAACCCTAACCTTATTTCCCTCTATCTCTATTCTATCCCCCGTTCTTATCTTTGATATGTCGATCTTATCAACACAGGGTATTTCTGAAATTATTGCTCCGACCGCAACGATGGGTTCACACTCTTGATTTATAATCCCCTTTGGTGCTACACCCG
>Ga0164318_10002478_pt1 | contig 17165 bp, 15 predicted proteins | sample GuaBasSedimGuay9_FD_113734 | JGI IMG/M metagenome (GOLD analysis project Ga0164318, IMG submission 113734) | Subseafloor sediment microbial communities from Guaymas Basin, Gulf of California, Mexico - Guay9, Core 4571-4, 0-3 cm | ecosystem: Environmental > Aquatic > Marine > Hydrothermal vents...
AATGTGGATAAAGTATGGTGCAGATATAAGAGAATTAATAGTGATTGGACAGAAAATTTATCTTTAACGTATAATTCAACTCATTGGATTAGATTATTAAATAGTTTAAATGAGGGAAAATATATATTACAAGTTTTTGCTAATGATTCTTCTGGAGATTTATATATCAAGCAACGTTTCTTTACAATCGATTCTCAAAATCCAACAATTTTAATTAATTATCCTCAAAATAATGATTTTATAACAAAAAATATAATTTGGATTAATGGAACTGTTAATTCCACGGGAAGCAGTATATCCGATATAATAATAAATAATTTGAATTTTCAAATAGTTGATGATCCAACTGGACTTGAATATGGAACTTTTAGTTATAAGAATTGTACAAATTTATTAGGAAATTATTCTATAAATATTACTGTGATAGATGCTTCTGGTTTAGTAAATTATACAATTATTAATTTCACAGTAGACCCTCTCAAACCTACAATTAATATATCATATCCTTCTATAGATGTACTACCAAAATTGATTTGGATTAATGGTACTTTAAATGGTACTGGAAGTAAATTAACATGGTACTATAATGATTCGAGATTTACTTCAATTAAAAATCCAAATAATACATTATCAGGTGAATTTTCATTAAAAAATAATACAATGATTCCAGAAGGAAAAATAATAATTAAATTTAACATAACTGACCAAGCTAATTTCACGACTGAAATGATTAAAGCATATTATATTGACAAAACTCCACCTATAATATCAATAGAGAAACCAATAAACGGGGCTGTCTTTAATAAAAATCCAATCATTATTAACGGACCATGCAATTCCACTTTCAGTTATATCAATAATATTACTATAAATGATACGAGGTTTCAACTAGTAGATAATCCAATAGGCTCAGAATATGGTTTATTCGAATTTCGAAATATTACATACATTCATGGTAAAATTAGTTTAATAATTTCTGCTATAGATGCCGCTGGATATATTGCTAATCAATCTATATGGTTTTATTCAGATTTTGAGAATCCCAAAATCAATTTATATACTCCAAATACTGATAATTATGTATATAAAAATAACATTATAACAATAAACGGATCAGTAAACGGAACTGGATCCCCTATTAAAAATATAGAAATAAATGATTCAAGATTTACATTAAATTCTAATCCTATCGGTAAATTATATGGTATTTTTTCATATATTAATAATACACATTTATCAGAAGGAAAATACATAGTCCGAATTAATATTACAGATATGTCTAATAGAAGTACCATTATTATTAAACGATTTTATATTGATTGGACCAATCCTAAACTTATATTTATAACTCCTAATAATAATAAAACTAAGATATCTGGAAATCCAATTTATATAAATGGGACTTTAAATGCAACAGGTTCAATAATAAAAAGTTTTACCATAAATGATACTATTCACTTCTTTATAGATCAAGCTCCTATTAATAAATCCTACGGAATTTTTTCAATAAAAAATATTTCAAGTCTTTATGATGGTATATATTCGCTTAAAATTACAACAATTGATCTCGCTGGTTTTATTAATGTAAAAACTATAATATTTGTTGTTGATAATGAAATCGACACCAAACCTTTAATAACAATTTTTAATCCTTTAAATAATACTGCTTTGAATGGAAAAAATATATCTATACACGGATTCATCAATAGATCTAGTAGCCCTATTGAACAAATACTAATTAACGATACTAAATGGACATTAAAATTAAATCCAATTGGATCAAAAATAGGAAATTTTTCTTTTATTAATAATACTAAATTAAATGATGGATATTATACTATAAAAATAATTGTATATAATTTTGAAATGTTGAATACCTCTATAATTTGCCAATTTTATATAGATAATATGCCACCAATTTTATCTAAGAATATTCAATATACCTATGAAAATGGTATAATTGTTTTAAAATGGGAAAAAGCAAATGATCTTACAGATGTTATTTATTGTATATATAGAAATGGCTTAAATATTGCTAATTTGTCCACATTAGAATTTATAGACGAAAATATAGAACCAGGAATTTATACATATGAAATATATGCAATAGATTCCGCAGGAAATATATGCAGCGATCCCATTAAAATTACTATAAATGTTCCAGCAACAAGTTTTAATATACTCAATTATGTTATAATTGTCCTATTAATAATTGGAACGATCGGAGTTATTTCTGGAATTATTATAATAAGGGCCCGACAAAAGTCTTCTAAAAAAAGATCTAAATATTTGAAAAAAGATAATATCGGAAAATCGAAAAATTATTAGATATTTATTCTTTTGCTAAAATTATTTTCTTCTATTTTTTTTACAAAATTATTTTCTTCTTTTACCAATAATTCCTTAATAATATTAATTATTTTACATTATATCAAGTCTAATAACAGCTAGTCTATTTCTAAAAAAATTAAAAAATATTTTTGAGTCTATATTTTAAAGATAAATAAACTTTATTATATAAAAATAAGCCGACAAAATTCTCTATTTTATTAAAAAATTAATAATTAACCTTCAAATTTATTTTATTTTTCTAGGAATTCTTAATTAAAAATAGAGGATAAATCAGTATTTATTAAAGAAATTACGAATTATTTATCCTATATTTTGGTTCATAATCCCTAAAAGAGGACGGAGAATTTACTAAATCTAACCTATTAGATTTTAAAGCTGTTAATGCGGTCAATAACTCAGTACATTTTAATTTACCAATTGCAAGTTTAGCATTTTCTATACCCCTATTGAACATTTTATCATCTGCATAACATACTTTAGCAGGAGAGAATTGGCGTTCTATTTTAGTCCTAAGATTTAATATTCTATTTAAATGGGGTATCATATTCTTTGGTACATATTTAATAAAGACGGAATTTCATCTTTTGAAATATCTAAAATTGAAAATAAAGCTCGATTATAATTTAATTCATCTACCCAAGCCCAAATTCTATCCACTCCTCTCTTATACCTGCATATTTCCATTTGAAAAAACTTTTTAATAGAAATTTTATTAAAGACGCGTTTTAATTTTTTATTTAATTTTAAATTATCCCAATATTCCATTGAATTTAATTGAAATATATGCTTTAAATAGCTTTTGACTCTCCTATAGTTTTGAAGTGCCACAAATTCTTCAGATTTAATTAGATGTTTCGGAATTTTTGGAATAATAACTTTCTGCCAAGAAGGGAGCCTAAATTCTTTACAATCATTTTCAGAAGATTTTGAGAAGAATTGAGGTAGTAAAGTTTGATTCTTTGACAATTTAATTATTTTAGACCTTTTTCTATATTTCTTAAAAAAAATTCTACCAAATCTTTTTGTGACTTTGTATCTATCGCCTGATTTATCCATATAAAATATTTTTAAATTAGGATGTATAAAATAATTAATAATTCCGTATCGAACAATCCTTTCTCTTTTCTAAATCATCAAATATGCAATAACATTATACTATACTTTCTCACTAATTAATTTTACGGTATATCATTGTTATGAATACAAAATAATTCCCCTAATCGTCCATATTTATCGTTTCTTTTGTATTTTCGACTTGGCATCAAAAAAGTCCGACAAAATAATTTTTAGAAAAAAATAAAAATTTTATCGCTTTATTTTTTTAAAATCAGTTCTATTTAATCTTTAAATATAGCCTCAACTAATTTTGAACGTGAATTTAATAGTGTATTCAATAAATTATTAAACTTAAATAGGAAATACTCTATTTTATTGTATAATGAATTGAAGAGTAGATTACCATCTAATGGTCTGACTGAAAAAAATTTAAAATATTACATGATTAAGCTTAGAGCGGCGCTATCGAAAGTGATGTGGGACTTTAGACGCCAATTAGAGGTGGAAAAAAAAGAATTTAAGAATGCGAGATTTCTCATTTTAAAAAGAGCGGAGAATTTGTCCAAGCAGGATAAAAAGTGTTTAAAGAAATTATTATGCCAATTTAGCTTCTTGGAAATGTATAGGAATTTATCACTGAGAATTTTGGATATATATCATATACTGGTGGAAAAGTTAGAGGAAGACATGATATTAGGGGCCAATTTATGGGGTAACGCTGAAGATGAATTGAAGACAGCAGTTAAAACATTGAAAAAAAATGTAAAAGAAATGCTCAATTTCAGGCTTATAATTCCTGGAAAAAATAAAGAGATAATTCATCAAAAAATAAGGTCAAGTCCAGAATATTCAATGAAAAAAAATAAAAAAGGTGGTAAGAAATAGATATGAACTGAGATCAAAAAATACTAGGCAATTATATCTAGAAAATCAATTAAAATGCCTTGTAATTGTAGTACAAACTTAAAAAAATTTAAATAACTTATTAATAAAAATTTATCAGATAACTCGGATTTTTCCAAAAAATTAAAAACAATGATAATTAAATTATCTAAAGAAAAATAATGTTATCCAAAAAATTTTAATAAGACCAATTGATAAGAACGATAATTACTATAGAGTTTTGTTTGAGTTTTTAAAAGAAATAAAAGATTAAAATAGATGTGATTTAATTTTATGGAACAAATTGTTGTAGAGTTTTATAAAAATTTTAGCGAGGAAACTCTAGATTTTAAATTATCAATATAATTTTTTAAATAAATAAAGGTGGTCATGATAGAATTAAAATCAACTGATTTTTGGCATTTAATGAATGCGTTTTTCGAGGAAAAGGGATTAGTTCGGCAGCATTTAGATTCTTACAATCGATTTATAGAGGAGACACTACAGGAAATAGTAGATGAAGTGGGTGAAATAGACCCAGAAATTCCTGATTTTAAAGTAAAGCTTGGAAGAATTAGTGTTTCAAGACCTACAATTGTTGAAGCTGATGGTTCAGAAAAATCAATATATCCAATGGAAGCACGGATTAGAAACCTTACATATGCTGGTTCTTTACATTTAGAGATGACGCCTATTAATATCGATTCTCAAGGAATTGAAATGGAAGGTGAGACGGTACAAGTATATATTGGTAGAATGCCAATAATGCTGAGGTCTAAACGGTGCTTATTGGACGGTTTATCTGATGATGAATTAATAAGTCATGGCGAGGATCCTCGAGATTCTGGGGGTTATTTTATTATAAATGGGTCTGAGCGTGTATTAGTTACAAGAGAAGACCTAGCACCAAATAGAATAATATGCGAAGTATCAAGTAGAAGTCAAACTTCAACTCATGAAGCCAAAGTTTTTTCGACAGCTCAAGGTTTTAGAGCTCCTGTTACTCTAGAGCGCAGAAGAGATGGCGAATTACGGTTATCATTTCCATCAGTTCCGGGTAAAATCCCATTAGTAATAGTATTAAGAGCATTAGGGATCACTAAAGATAAAGATATTATGGAAATTATTTCGGATGATATGAATATTAGGCAGGAATTAATTACTTCATTGGAAAAGGCCATTCCATTATATGTTCCCAAAGATGATGAAGCAACTATAAAAAATGCTCTTGATTATATAGGGAAGAGGGTTGCAGTCGGTCAAACAAAAGAATATAGAGAACGAAGGGCGTGTCAGATTTTAGATAAATATTTATTACCGCATATTGGAAGAGAAGAAGATTCTCGAATTAAAAAAGCATATTATTTGGGTCAGATGACTCAAAAATTATTAGAATTAGCGCTAAAGAAAAGAATGGAAGATGATAAAGATCATTATTCAAATAAAAGGTTAAAACTTGCGGGAGACCTATTAACAAGTTTATTTAGAGTAGCATTTTCGCAATTAATTAGAGATATTAAATATCAGCTTGATAGAACTTCAGGTCGGGGGAGGCAGATGAATATAAGGACCGCAGTTCGAGCAGATTTGATTACCGAACGATTAAGGCATGCTCTTGCAACTGGTAATTGGGTAGGTGGCAAAACTGGAGTCAGTCAATTATTAGATAGGACAAATTATATTTCTGCACTTAGTCACTTAAGACGAGTAGTTTCCCCTTTAAGTAGAAGTCAACCGCATTTTGAAGCTAGAGACCTCCATCCTACTCATTGGGGTAAAATATGTCCATCAGAAACTCCTGAAGGCCCAAATTGTGGTCTAGTAAAGAATTTAGCCTTAATGTCTTATATTTCAGTAGGGACAAATGAAGATATTATTGAAAAATATTTAATAGATTTAGGAGTAGAAACTATTGATGAATTAAAAAATCAAGGTTATAAGAAGGGGGCTAGAGTATTTCTCAATGGTATCTTGATAGGAATCCATGACAACCCAAATTTTCTAGTTTCACAAGTCCGTCAAAAACGTAGAAATGGTGAATTAAACCATGAGGTAAATATTGCTTATTATGATGATACAAATGAAATACAAATTAATTGCGATGCAGGCAGAGCTAGAAGGCCATTGATTATTGTTGAAGATGGAAAACCTAAACTAAAACCAATTCATATTGAGAAAATAATGAACAATGAATGGAAATGGAGTGACTTAATACAAAATGGTATAATTGAGTATTTAGATGCTGAAGAGGAGGAAAATACTCTTATTTCTATGAAGTTAGAGGAAATTACTGAAGAAACAACACATTTAGAAATTGAGCCATCAACTATATTAGGAATAACAGCAGCTATAATTCCATTTCCAGAGCACAATCAATCCCCAAGAAATACTTATGAAGCTGGAATGGCAAAACAAGCACTTGGTCTGTATTGTGCTAATTATAAATTAAGAGTGGACACACGAGGACATTTATTACATTATCCTCAAATACCCATGGTAAAAACAAAGGCAATGGACGCAATTGGTTTTGATCACCGCCCTGCTGGCCAAAATTTTATTGTTGGAGTCATTTCATTTCAAGGTTATAATATTGAAGATGCGTTAATATTAAATAAAGCATCTATTGAGCGTGGACTTGGTAGGTCATCATCTTTTAGATGTTATGAGGCAGAGGAAAGAAAATATCCTGGTGGTCAAGAGGATCATTTTGAAACTCCTGATAGATCAGTAAGAGGATATAGAGCAACCGATAAATATAGACACCTTGGAGAAGATGGGATAATTGAGCCCGAAGTAGAAATTAGTGGGGGCGAAGTAATTATTGGGAGAACAAGTCCGCCAAGGTTTTTAGAAGAATACAGGGAATTCGACCTTCCAGCACCTACTCGAAGAGAAACATCAATCAATATGCGTCATGGAGAAACTGGAATTGTTGATAAAGTAATTTTAACTGAAACAATTGATGGAAATAAATTAGTAAAGGTTAAAGTAAGAGACCTAAGAATTCCTGAACTTGGCGATAAATTTGCTTCTAGGCATGGGCAAAAAGGTATTATTGGCCTTATAGTCCCCCAAGAAGATATGCCTTTTACAGAAGACGGTGTAGTCCCTGATCTTATAATGAACCCCCATGCAATTCCATCTCGAATGACAGTCGGACAAGTTATTGAAGCAATAGCAGGTAAAGTTGGGGCATTAAAAGGAGAACAAATTGATGGGACAGCATTTTCAGAAAAAGCCGAGAGTTTATACAAGGAATTGCAAAAATTAGGATTTAAGTATAATGGGCGGGAAGTTTTATACAATGGAGTTTCTGGTGAAAAATATAAAGCAGATATTTTCATAGGGTGCGTTTATTACCAGAAATTACATCATATGGTCGCAGATAAAATTCATGCACGAGCAAGAGGGCCGGTTCAGATCCTTACAAGGCAACCAACTGAAGGTAGAGCTCGTGAAGGCGGACTTAGATTTGGAGAAATGGAGCGTGATTGTTTAGTTGGGCATGGTGCAGCAATATTACTTAAAGAAAGATTGTTAGATGAATCTGACAAATCCCAAATTTATGTATGCGAGGGATGTGGCCTCTTAGCAGTATATGACAGGAATAGAGACAAATATTATTGCCCTAAATGTGGTGAAAAGACTGTAATATCTCAAATTACAATATCCTATGCTTTTAAGTTATTATTGCAAGAATTGATGAGTTTAAATATATTTCCGAAATTAAGATTAACTGAACGAGCATAAATCTTTTATTTTTTTTTAATACCAATTTTAAACAATTTATTAATCAAAATAATAAATGGTGGATAATCAAGTGTCGAAACAGATTTGGGTAGAAAAATATAGGCCACGAAAATGATAATAGATAATATTATCATCGTGATCGCTTTCTGAGATAATAAATCAGAATGAAATTGTGGAACGATTAAAGAAATTTGTTGAAGAAAAATCTATGCCACATTTAATATTCTCAGGCCCACCTGGGACAGGGAAAACTACTGCTGCTCTTGCATTGGCCAGGGATATGCTGGGCACATTAAATAGGGATGCAATCTTAGAATTAAATGCGTCCGATGATAGAGGAATTAATGTAGTTAGAAATCAAATAAAGAATTTTGCTAATAAAACTGGATTAAGTAATATTCCCTTCAAGATTATGCTACTAGATGAATCGGATAGTATGACTCGTGAAGCACAAAACGCTATGCGTCGAACTATGGAAAAATATACTAAAAAGTGCAGGTTTATTTTGATTTGTAATTATTCTTCTCGAATAATTGAACCAATTCAATCACGATGTGCAATTTTCAGGTTTTCACCGTTAAAAGATGAGGATATTGAAAACCAATTAAGAATGATTGCAGAAAAAGAAAAATTACAATTATTTGAAGAAGGTCTTGAAGCTATTATATATCTTTCTAAAGGTGATATGCGTCATGCTATTAATACTTTGCAAGCAGCATCTTCTATAAACAACGTGATAGACCAAGAAGCTGTATATAAAGTCGCTGGAACTGCCCACCCCGAAAAAATTAGGGGTATTCTCAAATTAGCACTTAAAGGTAATTATATTGACGCAAGAAAAATGTTGATGGAATTAATTAAAACTTTAGGACTTTCTGGACTAGATATTTTAAAGCAAATTCACACTGAATTGTTCAATCTTGAAAATTTATCCAATGAAAAAAAGTTATATCTGGCCGAAAAAATCGGTGATATAAATTATAGATTAATTGAAGGTGGAGATGAAGAGATCCAGCTATCTGCATTATTAGCTTATTTTTCTATGAATTAAAATGAGAAGATTATAAATGCTTTCTATTGGTAAAATTCCTAATGATATTTTAAAGAAAATTATTTTTAAATATCTGGGAGCTAAAAATAATGACATTATTGATGGCCCACATATCAGCGGCGATTCTGCAGTTGTAAACTTCCAAAAAAATAATTATATTGCTCTAAAATCCGATCCTATTACAGGTGCATTTGAAAACATTGGTAAACATGCTATCATCGTTAATTCAAATGATATAGCTGCCCGAGGAGGTATCCCAAAATTCTTTCTAGCAACTATTTTACTTCCACCTGGAAGTACTATTGACGATTTAGAACAAATTTCCAAAGACCTACATGTTACTGCTCTTAAATTAAATATCTCAATAATTGGTGGACATTCAGAAGTTACAAATGCAGTTAAAAGTCCTATTGTTTTGGGTGTTATGGCTGGAGAAATCAAAAAAGATAGGTTCTTGGACGCAAAAAATATAGAAGTGGGCGATAAAATAATCTTAACTAAAAGCATTGGAATTGAAGGGTGTTCAGTAATTGCAAATGATCATTACAACCTAATAAAAGACCAAATAAATAGTAATGTCATAAATAAAGCAAAAAAATTGATCGATAAAATTAGTATTTTACAAGAAGCTCAAATTGCTCTAAAAAATGAGGGTTTAAAATTTATGCATGACCCCACTGAAGGCGGATTACTTGGTGGTATTATAGAATTATGTAGTTTAATTAATAAAGGTTTTATTTTATATGAATCTGATATTCCTATTTATGATTATATTGATTTAATTTGTAAAAAATTAGAGATCAATCCTTTAAGACTTTTAAGCAGCGGCGCATTAATAATAATATGTAAACCAGAATATTGCAATAAGATGTTAAATGACATTAGTAATTCTGGTATAAATGCAAAAATAATAGGAGAAATTACCGAATCGGGTTATAAAATAAAATTAAAAAATGGAAAAATCAAAAATGTCAACCCAGATACTCATGAAGAATTATGGAACATAGATCAATAATTTTTAACTTAATTTTTTATTTTTATCGGATAATTCAACATATCACTTATTGTAAATTTACAAAATTACTAAATAAATAATACCAATATTTGAATTCCTAATTTTATCAATTTAAATTTACTTTTTAAATACCCTCTCTTTATCAATTTAAATTTACTTTTTAATAAATAATAATAAATGTGGTTAGATGAAGAGAATTGAAGACACTATTTGAAAATGAGATAAACAAATTCACAATTTTTAAGGATGAAACAAAAATTAACTTAGATTATATTCCACCAAAATTATTACATCGTGAAAAAGAGATTTCATATCTCTGGAATCATTTTAAAATTTTAATATCAAGTCCTAAATTAGCTTCCCCAAGTGTATTAATAACAGGAAAAAATGGTGTGGGGAAAACAGTTTTAGTTAAAACATTCGGAATTAAAATTGAAAAATTAGCCAAAATATATAATGTTAAATTAAAATTTATTCATATTAATTGTAAAATTGAGGCAAGTGCCTATCAAATAATTTTGAAATTATTAGAAAGTATTAATATTTCTATTCCACATCGAGGTTTTAGTTTTTATGAACTGTTTGATCTACTAAAAAATGAGCTTGAAATAAGAGACCAAACTCTTCTTATTACATTAGATGAGATTGATTCTTTAAAAAGGAAAGATTATAAATTATTATATTCTCTATTGAAGTTTAACGAAAATAAAATCAATTCAAAACATTTAATATCAATTATCGCTATATCAAATGATTTAAAATTCATTAACAATATTGACGGCGATATAAAAGGCATTTTTCTAACTCATAATATTAAAATTAAGCCATTCTCTCAAAAAGAATTATTTGATATATTGAAAGATCGTGTTAATGAAGCATTTTTTATTGGTTCAGTTCCTGATCAAATTATTAAAAAAATTTCCGAATGGTGCGCCCCTAAAAATGATATTAAAATAGCTCTAAATATACTTAAAACAGTCGGAAAAATTGCAGAACAATCAAATTCATTTAATATCAATTCTAATTTTCTAAATAAGGCATTTCAAAATTTCGAGAAAATATGTGTTTATTAAGTATTGTATTTAAAAAATTAAAGTGAATAAAATGTTAATTGAGAAAAAAACTCAAGAATCTATCCAAATAGAAGATATTTTTTCTTCTAAAGGTCGAATTAAAATTATAAAACTACTTGCAAAAGAAAACGAACTTAATATTAGCGAAATAATTAGACGGACAAGGTTAAATCACAATATAACTACCAAACATTTAAAAGTATTAAAAGATGCCAATATTCTACAAGAGAAAATTTATGGTCGAATAAAAATCTACAGATTTAGAAATGAGGATTTTAAAGTAAAGGCAATAAAAAATTTAATTGAAATTTGGGACGATTAAATAGTTTAAAAAGTTTTTATTTTTATTACATTTATTATTTAACTTAATTTTATTATCTTATTTTCACATCATTAATTTATTTGTTCCAAATTATTATAAGTGTTCAAATTGAGAAATGCGATTTGGGGAGTTTAAATATAATTTAGTATAAAAAATTGGCGATTGAGTTAAAATTCTATAATTTCATTTAAAGAGGCAAATATAATGGACGAAATTTTACGTGAAATAAAGACGGGTCTAGACAGAATAAAATCAATAACTGGAGTAGAAAATGTTGTTCTTACTCAGAGAGATGGTCAACCTATAGAATCATCAGGTGTATGGTTATCAAAAAACGAAATTTTCGGAGTTTGCTCAATTGTAAGCGCAGTTTTCAATGTTGCGGAGCAGATTCATTCAAATAATTTAAATTATTTATTAATCGATGGCGAACGAGCAAAAATATTAATTGCACCTATAAATACATGGCGTTATGACAAAAATAAGGCAAATTTTAATGGTAATTTTAAATCTGAATACTTTTTAACAATTACAGCCAGACTTAAAGTGAATTTAGGGGCAATAATGATATCTATGAAAGATACCTTACTGTCCATGGCTAGAATAATTTATGATTCAGGAAAAGAATTTAAGCCACCATTAAGAGCATATGACGAAGATGAACTTAAACGCATTTTAACAAGTTTTAATGTTAAAGAAGATGAAATAACAAATACTAAAATCGAATCGAATAATATTCAAATAGATGAAAAATTATCAAATAAAATCAGAGATTGTATCTTTGATTTCTCAAAAAACGTCCCAGGTGTTAAATTAGCTAGCATTGCAATAAATGGAGGATACCCCTTATTAAATGTAACACTAGATTCAAACAACCTCCAAGGTGAAGGTGCGTTAAGCTATTCATTATATGATACAAGTAAAAGAATTATTAATACTCTTAAAAAGACTCCCATTAATAACGTTTTATGTGAATGTACTAATTATTCCCATTTTATTTATGGAATTCAAAATGGGATTTTCAGCACTTTTATTTCAAATGGTCAAAAAAGACTTGGACTTTTAAGATTATTAATACCTCAATACGTAAACTGGCTGTCTGAATATATGAACGAAGCTACAAAATTGGAAACGCCTGTGCTCGAAATTAAAAATATTTTTGATGAACTTATATAAATAAAATTGAGATGTGTTCAATTTGGAGTCAAGTTATTCTTTAAAAGATTTAATAAATTTGCTGAATAAAGAAAATTTTTCTAAAATGCTAAGGGCATTATTAAATAGGATCCCAATATTTGTAATAGGAAATGAGTCAATTCAAATAGATAGAATTGTTAATAGCATTATAAAGTTAGTCCCTCATAGGCATGAAATGGTGTATTGGAATGATTTTATTGAAAATGATGAGGCACATCGATTATTTTCAGAAGAAGATGCTGATTATAATGTAAGAAGATTGGTTATTTCTTCACTAACTAATGCTACTCCACATGCTCTTAGAAAAATCAAATCTTTTAAAGGATGGGTACTTGGTTATCTCGCAAAGAATAAGAGTTTTAATGAAATATTGAATGAATTAAAATTAATGTTGGAACAATCCATATTTTTATTGATCTATAAAAATGGTATAGAATTAATAACTCATGGTTTTGAATGGAATGGGCTTAATTTAAATTTTGAGAAAAATATTATTCAAAAATCTATCATAGAAACAGAGGTCGCATTAGAAAAAATGAACCGTGTTTTAAGAAAAAAAGTAAAATCAAAAAAAGTACCATCTACACAAATGCTCAATGCTATTCTAAATTTTGATTCTGAAGAAGCCAAAATAAGACAAAATATATACAATCAAAAAATAGAAGAATTCGTTCAGGCAAGCCTTAGGGCGCTTGCAATTTTGACACGTATCGAACTTCTTCAAGAATTGGGTTTTAATATTCAAATCTCAGAAAAAACACTTTTTAAAACGATTGATTATTATGAAGTTGACCATAAAAGATTAATTGACTTTTTAAAATTCGAATATGGTATTGATTTTTCAAAATGTATTGGGACTGGAATGAAGATCGCTATTGGTGATGTTATCGAATCTAAATGGGGTTAAGGAGTTGAGATTTAAATGATAGTTGATTATGGAAAACACTTATTGATGTTTAAAATTGTTTGGTGGGGTCCAGCAATGTCTGGAAAGTCCACTTCTGTTAGATATTTGTTCGAAAAATATAATAAACTAGAAAATTTAAAATCTATTGAAACTGGAGCTGGAAGGACTTTATTTTTTGATTATGGTGATTTAACTTTCATTAAAGGTAATTGGAATATAAAAATTAATATATGGACATGTACAGGTCAGAACTTTTACGCAGAAACAAGACCTACAGTATTAAATGGAGCTGATGGACTAATTTTTATTGCTGATGCACAGCGAAATTTATTGAATGATAATATTGAAAGCTGGAATGAATTAAAAAACCTATTAGGAAACAAAATAACTGAAATCCCAATTATATTTTGCTTAAATAAAGTAGATTTAAACGGTAATAACAAATTACTGACTATTTCTGAACTAAAACAGCACTTTAAATTAAACAAAAATGCAATAATTTTTGAAACTGTCGCAATTAATGGAAGAAATGTATTTGAATCTTTTGTTAGCTTGTTAAACAAAATCCAAAGAGGTTAATTTAATTTAATCTTTAATGAGTGATAAAATTTGAGTAAAAAATCAAAGGTTTCTATATGTATTTTATTCTATATTGTTCTTATTCCTATATTTTCAGTTTCATTTCCAACAATTATTCATGAGCATCTTTATAAAAACCACATGACTCAGATTAGACCATCAAATACTTCTCCGTGGGGTGATATTCAAATCTTTAATGTAATTTTAAACAAAACAATAATCGAACTCGGAGAAGGAATTCTAATTAATGCTAGTTATAGAATTGTATTAAATCCAAATTGGAGTATACACCATATATTATTTGGGATTAAAAGTGATCGAAAATTATTAGGGGAATATATGCAAAAAATTTGTGGAAACCTGGTTAATATTTCTAAAACATTTTATTTTGACCCTTATTTAATAAATATTTCACAGGATTTCTATGGCTACCTCGAAATTGTAGCATTTAACGATATTAATCCTTCTAATAAAGTTACCATTGTAAATAAATCTTTAGAAAGCATATATTTTGAAAAAGCACATGTCAATTGTGAAATCATTTATCAATATCCTGAATTGATTTTCTCGTCAGATGATACTTTTTTTTCATTCCAATTTACAAATGCTATTAACAATACATTTGCATTTTCAAATGAAAAAGTCTTATTTGAGTTGGAAGGTGAAAATATTTCATATTATACAAGATATACCGATGAAGATGGAATCATTAATATTACATTAAACACAAGTAAAGCAGGTACCCACTTATGTTATTTATATATTTATATTAATGAAACATTCGTATACTTAAATTACTTTAAAAAATATACTTTTCAAATAACTGACGAATCAGCAGCTTTTCATTTTTCAGTAGATAATGCTGATAACCTTTATGTTAATACTGGTTTTAATGACTCATTTTCAAATATTGAAATTCATGCTTTTTGTAATTTTAATGCCAAAGTATATTGGAATTCATCAAACGGTCTTATCGAACTTACTGATAAAATTAATAATAATTATTATAAAACAATAAAGACTCCTACATTTACATGTGAATTTCCAATTAACTTAATTGCAGTCCCTGAAATTCCTGGAAATAACCTTTCAATAACTAAATACTACGAAATAAAAAAGAGACCAATAAACATTTTTTACCAAATTTTACGTCATTTCACAAATCAGAAAGCATTTATGTTTAATATTTCAATTTTAGATAATTTAACTCATAATAAAATAAAATATGGAAATATTTCTATTTCATATTATGATTTTTCTGTTAATAACTGGTCGTTAATTAATAAAATAAATCTAAAAAATAATTATGATCTTCCTTTATGGACAATTCCTGAAAATTATAATCTTTCTAAGATATTTTTTAAAATTGAGCTGAAAAACAATAGCAAATTTGATAATTGGTCTACTATGGTTAATATTACCCCTCCAATTTTAAGGTCATTTCAAAATACTAACTTTTATCCTCTCTCCACCAATATTACTTTAAAATATCAACTAAAATTCATAAATGGAACTCCAATAATAAATCAATCAATATCTATTTGGATAGGTAATAAATATCTATCTCTAAATACAGATTCTGAAGGATATATTGAATTCACATATTTAACACCCGCAGCTTCCGTGAAAATTCCAGTTCGCATTTTGTATGAGGGAAACAATGAATGTTCATTAACAACATTTCAAGAAACATTAATAATTAAGATGGACATGGAGCAGCGTCTATTCTACAATTCCGGATATATTGTTGCTTTTATTATTCTTAGTTTCGGGACTGTCTTAACAATTTCAAAAATTAAAAGGCCCAAAACGATATCTGATATTAAAGTAAAATAAACTTTTCTTATTTTTAATTTAAATGTAAAGACAAAACTATTTTAGAAAAAAAAACGTGAAATTTATGTTTTATATAATTATTTTAATCATTTGGGGTTCAGAAATGGTAATAATCCCATATTGTAGTGATGTTTCATCGTTACTTATTGCAAGTACCCCCTATTTCATCACCCTCCCCATAATTTTATCTTTTCTTAATATAATTCCTAATTTTATCAAAAATTTCATAATTGTTTTAGGATTAATTCTAGCATTAATTATAATTTATCAAATAATTAGCATTACATTTTTTTCATAAAAATTTCATAATTTGTTTTTAATAACTAACCTCCATGTGTAATCGGGATGAAAATTACTGTATCTCCCTTATTGATTATTGTATTTTCTTCCTCTAAAGCAGAAATATCTATGTCATTTATTAAAATTAGAACTTTTGTAAAAAATTCATCAATATTACTTACAAATGATTTTAACTCTTCTTCTCTATTATTTAACTTACAATAATCGAATAAATAACGAACTATCTCTCTAATATTCTTGTTTAATCCTAAATATTCTAATTTACTAATTCCAAAAATATTTTTCAAAAAAGATTCAAAAATTAAATCGATACTCATATTTATTACTTAATATCATCTTCATATTCAACAGGTTTGGCATTTTCTAATTCTATTACCTTTTTTCTGGTAATATATCCTGCTATCCTGTTTCTCAATGATTTTGATGGGACAATTGCAATTTGTTCCAATAAACGTTTGTTGATTTCAAAATCTGTAGAAAATTTATTTGGAAATTTTTCTAAGATATCATTTGCAAGTCTTTTTATTGTTTCAGTCCTAATTTTACCTATCTTAATAGCCTCCATTGGTTTGGCTTCTCATTATATAATGCTATTTAAATTGAATTTGTTAATATTGAAAATGCTTATGGATTTTTTAAATTTTTTGTGTATTTAAGGTTGATAAATCATATTGTAAAAAATCAAAATTAAAAATATTTACAATTAGAAATCAATCCTTTTTTGAAAAATATATTCTTAAACACTATTTATATATTTGTATAATCAATTTAAAATGAAATTATTACATTATAACACAAAATTATTAATAAATTTTATAAAATTCGCTAAATTTTTTATTAATATA
>Ga0164318_10002479_pt1 | contig 17163 bp, 17 predicted proteins | sample GuaBasSedimGuay9_FD_113734 | JGI IMG/M metagenome (GOLD analysis project Ga0164318, IMG submission 113734) | Subseafloor sediment microbial communities from Guaymas Basin, Gulf of California, Mexico - Guay9, Core 4571-4, 0-3 cm | ecosystem: Environmental > Aquatic > Marine > Hydrothermal vents...
GTAATAGCAACACCAAGTTGAGACGGTAGAAGACTACCACCTACCAACGTAGCTTTAAACCATTTCTCCTCTTGATCCAAAACCTGAGGTTCCCTCGCATCAATTGGATTAGTAATAGTAATATAGTTTACCTTATCGAATTTATCCTTGACTACTTCAATGGCTGCATCAACAACGTCATCAGCGTTTTCAAACCTGAGGATTTTACCATACCCTGTTAAATCCCCGCATACAATAGAATATTTAACACCAAGATCTTGTAAAACCTTTGTAACTTTCTCATTTACCTCATCAGCTACTATAACAGGGATTCTTAAATAAGATGCCAAAGGTGTAGCTAACACACCAAGATTATACCCAGATTGATCATCTTTAATTAAAATAACACCGTTGCTGTTATCCCAATATTTCTCAGCGAGTGCTAAAGAAACCTCATTCGCAGGTTGAGAACCAGTTATAACCTCATCAGGAGTGACACCAATTTGATCTACTGCTCTTACTATAGAACGAGAAGGTTCATCAAAATTCACAACATACAATGGTACAATATTTTGTCCCCCATCTTTGTCATAGTTAACAGCTAATGGCGTAGCTATAAGCGCATAAAACGGGTCGCTATCTGAAACCATTATAGCATTTGGCATATGAGAAAGCTCACCAGAGACACTACTAAGAGCACTAGCTGGTAAAACATTTTCTGTTTCCTCTAAGGAAGGCGCCCAGAAATATATTCCAACTGAGGCGATAATTAATATTATCACTCCAATTATTACGATTAATTTATCATTCTTCTTCATATTTTATCCCCCATTTTATATAAATATCTATTATGTAGTATATTTGTGTCTTTCTATATAATATTTTCTATTATATTAAAATCTTCTAAATATTTAATATAAATAGATAAATAAATATTTTTCTCAAAAGAATTAAAGTATTAAAAAAAATTTGGAGAAACAATTTTTTTTCTTTGTCATCCAAATCCTTTAATAAGTTGATGTTATATTACCCTGAGAAAAAACATATAGGGGTAAAAAACCATGGTAGAAGGAGAAATGTCAAAACAACTTCAGGATCAGATAAACAGGTTACAGCAGATGAGGATGCAACTTCAGATGATAATTCAGCAGAGGCAGCAAGTTGAAGCAAGATTGAAGGAGACTGAGGAGGCTTTAGAGGAATTAAATAAGGTAGATGAGAAGACTCCTATCTATAAAAGTATAGGTTCTATACTTGTGAAAACTAAGGGTAAATCTGAGGTTGTAAAGGAGTTACAATCTGATAAGGAATCTTTAGAACTTAGGAAGAATACCTTGGAGAAACAAGAAGGTAGGACTAAAGAGAAGTTGAATGAGTTGCAGAGTAAGGTGCAGAACGCGCTTAGTGTATCTTCTAATTCTTCATCTGCATAGCTATTTGTTTAATATAAAAAAACGGGGTTGAGGAGGAGAGTATAAATATATGATAAAAAAAAGGTTTTTTCCTCCGTCTTATGATTTTAAAACTGGTGTTTTTTATCGTTTGTCATTGTTTTTGGGTTTTATTTTATTGTTTATTTTTATTTTTTTGAAACTGGGTTCTATGTTTATTGATGTTAGTGAGGCGAGTGGTTTTTTTAGTTGGTTTTATGATGTTTCTCATTCAACTGTTTCTGAGTCGATTATTGCTCTTGCTGTTATTTGTATAGGTGTGGGTGTTATTTTGTTTTTTTTACATTATCAGTTTGTGAAGCTTTCAGAGATCGCGGAGGAAGTTGAAAAAGGGGAGTTGTAGGAGTTTAAAAATGATATAATGTGAGTTTGAGAAAAATTGTTTTTAATTTTTTTTGAGGTTGTTGGATTTAAAAAAAGATTTGGTAAATGAGGGTTATAGGTTTTTTTTATTTTCCGTATCTTCTTTTTCTTTGTTGGATGTTTCTTATTGCTTTGAGGAAGTCTCTTTTTTGGAATGCTGGCCAGTAAACATCTGAGAAGTATAGTTCTGAGTAGGCGAGTTGCCATAGGAGGAAGTTTGATATTCTTTCTTCTCCTGAGGTTCTTAGTATCAGGTCCGGGTCTGGTAATCCATTGGTGTATAGGTATTTTGATACTATTGATTCTTTTATGTCTTCTATTTTTAGTTTGTTGTTTTTGACGTCTTCTGCTATTTTTTGTATTGCTTGTATTATTTCTTGTCTTCCGCCGTATGCGAGTGCTATGTTGAATGAGTGTTTGTTGTATTTTTTTGTTTGTTCCATTATTTTTTTTGCGTTTTCTCTTACGTCTTGTGGTAGTTTTTCTATTTGCCCTATTATTCTTACTCTTACTTGGTTTTTGTGTATGCGTGAGTCTTTTGATGCTTTGTCTAGTTCGTTTTTGCATAGGTTCATAAGGGTTTTTACCTCTTCGTTGTTTCTTTTGAAGTTTTCTGTTGAGAAGGCGTATACTGTTAGGTTTTTGATACCTAGTTCGAAGCACCATTCTAGTAGTTCTTCGATTTTGTCTCTACCGAGTAGGTATCCTGCGGTGGGTTTTAAACCGAATTCGGTGGCGAAGCGTCTGTTTCCATCCATTATAACTGCTACATGTTGTGGTATTGGTTCTTGTTTTATTTGTTCGATGAGCTTTAGATCTTTGAATTCGTTGATTTTTTTTGAAAAGTAGTTGTAGATGTCTGAGTTGTAGATCATTGCACCTATTTTTCTGGCTGTGCTGCTTCGTATTGCGTATTCTTCTATTTGGTTTATCTTTTTACCAGCGAATGCTTTTAGTGTTGTTTTTTTAGATGGAATTTTTTTCTGCCTCCTCCACCTGTTTTTTTTATATTTGATATACTTGTTTTTTGTTATTTAATAGTTTTTATTATTAGATATTACTTATTACCGGGGATATGTTATATATTTAATGTATTTAATTTAGAGTATTAGTTAAAATGTTTTTGGAGTGTTTTGTGATAACAAAAAGGAGGGTTTTTTAGAATAAAAAAAACATGTTTTGTAGTTGTTTTTTTGGGGAGTAAGGGTGTTTGGTTGTTTCTTATTTTTTTTATTTTGTGTTTTTTTCTACGAATTTTTTTATTTCATCGATGTTTTCTATGATTAATTGTGCTTTTCGAAGTCCGAATCTAAAGGGGTATGCATCGTTTTCATCTTTTTTTAATACTATGACTGGGTTTCCATTATATTCTTCAAATTCTACTGGCATTTTTTTGTTAGCCTCCAATATTAGGGATAAAGTAATTACTGGTACTAAACTGTTTTTCTTTTTTTCTAGTTAAATTTTAAAACTGGTATCATATTTTTCTTTTTTTTCTTGTGGAATCTTGTATTATGCGTATTGGTTTGTTTTCCAAAGTGTTTAAATAAGAAAAACATATTCCGACTCCTTACATTTAATATGGGTGATTAGTCTGGGTAACATTAGACCGACGTATATAAAAAATGTTGCAATAGCTTTGGTGAAGAGGTTTCCAGATCAGTTTAAATATGATGATTTCCAGTATAATAAGGAGAGAGTAGCTGAGTTGAGTGATGTGGGTAGTAAACTTTTAAGGAATCGGATAGCTGGTTATATTACTAGGTATTTAGCTGTCCAGAATAAAGGAAAAACAAATCCACCAATTTCTGGGTAGCAACCTAAAATTTATTTTAAATGTTGTTGTTTAACTAGTTTTAAATAACATGGGGGGCATGTTTATAGAAAAAAAGATACAGCGTGCGATAGAGGATTTACAGAAAGGGCGTTTTATTTTGATATATGATGATGATAATCGTGAGGGTGAAACAGACTTGGTAATGGCATCAGAATTTGCCACCCCGGGTTCTGTTAGGACGATGAGGAAAGACGGTGGCGGGTTGATTTTTATTATGATTTCAAAGGAGATAGCTGATGGGTTGAAACTCCCGTTTCTCGCTGACATGTATGCCAAGGTTGAGGATAGATACCCTGTTCTTAAAGTATTGGCACCATATGATATACCATATGATTCTAAGTCTTCTTTTTCGCTTTATATTAATCATCGTGAAACCTTCACAGGTATTACTGATATTGATCGTAGTCTCACTATGAGACGTTTCGCTGAGTTTGTTAAGAAAACAAATTTTAACAACGGCTATGCTATGGAGTTGTTTGGTAAAGAGTTCCGTTCACCAGGGCATATACCTATTTGTGTAGCTGCAGAGGGTTTGTTAGATGAGCGAAGGGGGCATACTGAGCTTGTTGTTTCTATGTTGAAAATGGCTGGTCTTGTTCCTGTTGGTAGCGGTTGTGAAATGATGGGTGACAATGGTAAAGCATTGTCTAAAGATAAAACTAGGGAGTATGCTAAAAGATATAATCTTGTTTTTCTTGAGGGAAAAGAAATTGTTGAAGCGTGGAAGAAATGGTTAAAGTAATGGCAACTGGGACTTTCGATATCCTTCATCCTGGTCACATTTATTTCCTGAAAGAAGCTAAAAAATTAGGTGATCAGCTTGTTGTAGTAGTTGCAACTGATGCTACTGTTAGAAAGCTGAAACATGAACCTGTTAACCCTGAACATGTTAGACTTAGTTTAATTAAAGAATTAAAAACGGTTGATGAGGCTTATCTTGGTTACGAGGACGACATGTACAGGATAGTGGAAGAGATTAAACCAGATGTTATCGCCTTAGGTTTTGATCAGATACATGATGAAAACAGGATTAAAGCTGAGCTTAAAAAAAGAAACATTAATGCAAAAGTGGTTCGTCTTAAAGAGTTTAAAAACGGTAGTGATTTAGAAGGCACAAGGAAAATCATTAGTAAAATTATTTCTGCATATGAGTTTCAAAAACAGATGGAGCGTATCGAAGGTAGATGAAACGAATTGGTATAGCTGATACGACATTTGCCCGTTATGACATGGCGTCTGCAGCTATAAACGAGTTGCAATCAAATCATACAGGTTTCAAAATAATACGTTACACTGTACCTGGGATAAAAGATTTACCTGTTGCGTGTAAAAAACTTTTTGAGGAACAAAACTGTGACATTGTAATGGCACTTGGTATGCCTGGTTCAAAACCTATTGATAAAACATGCGCGCATGAAGCAAGCCTTGGTCTTATACAAACTCAGCTCATGTGTAACAAACATGTTATAGAGGTATTTGTACATGAGGATGAAGCAAAGGATGAAAAAGAGCTGGCATGGCTTGCTGAACAACGCACAAGGGAGCACGCGTTAAACGTTTTGGATTTACTTTTCAACCCTGATAAACTTGTTAAAAACGCAGGTAAAGGGTTGAGACAAGGATTTGAGGATGTAGGAGCGATTAGAGAATAAAAAAAATTTTTGGATAGTAGGATGTGATAAAAACATGGTAAAAAATAGTAAGATACGAATTGGAGCTGTTGTCTCTGAGTTCAACTATGATATAACAATGATGATGCTTGAAAGAGCAAAAGAACACGCTGAATTCCTTGGAGCTGAGATAACAAAAATAGTAAAAGTCCCAGGGGTTTTTGACATGGGGCTCCCTATTAAGAAACTACTTGAACGTAGCGACGTCGACGGTGTAGTAGCACTTGGAGCTGTGATCGAGGGTGAAACAGAGCATGATGAAATCGTTATACAGCATGCTTCTCGTAAAATCGCTGATTTAGCAGTAGAGTATGATAAACCCGTGGGATTGGGTATATCTGGACCAGGTATGACACGACTTCAAGCAGAGGAAAGAATTGAAAGAGCTAAAGCAGCTGTAGAAGCAGTAGTGAAACTCCATAGAAGATTAAGACTCTAATATTTTCAACTAATTTTCGATTTCTTTTTTTATATAGATCTTTATATCTTCCCAAAGATTACTTAAAAACTATAGATAGTACTATTTTATAAATAATAACTCTAATAAAACTAAATAATAAACCAAAGGTTTATAAATGTAGAAAAATATTAAATTTATTATAAAAAATAAGATAATAAAGAAAGAGTGGAGAAAATCATGAATAAAAAAATAATAATATTAATAATTTTATCAATATTAGTACTAACAAACATCGAGGGAGTATTAGCTATAAAAACTAAAAACAATTTATATGAAAAAGATGTTAATCTAAAATCAGTTTCTTCAAAAGGCGACGGGGAAACAAAGAGATATGCATTAGTTATTGGAACAGATCCTATGGCATTTTGTACAAATGATGCAGAAGATATGTCTTCAGTGTTAGAGGATCATGGTTGGAATGTAAAAGTCTATAAAGGGCTATCTGCAACTAAAGAAAATATTTTGAATGGTATTCAATGGTTGGCAGATCAGTCAGATAGCGATGATATTGTATTGTTTTTCTTTTCAGGCCATGGAGCTACAAGGGTCATCGCTGATTATTATAATAAGCCAATTTTTCTAATTGAACTTAAATTAGCTTTTTTAAAAATAAATCCTTTAACAACACAAGTTCTTATTTTTGACACTTGCCATGCTGGAACTTTAAACGTCGGTGCAGATGTTCCTAAATTTAGATTAAAATATTTTTATTATGACGGAGAATACCCCGATGGTGATGAAGAATTTGAAAAATATGGTTTTTTTGGATTTAATGGTACAGGGCGAGTCGTCCTTGCTGCATGTAAAGGTTTCCAATATTCTTATGGTGACCCCTATCTAAGAAACGGTGTTTTTACATATTACTTAGTTGAAGCATTACGTAACAAAGAAACAGATACAAACAAAAACGGATGGATTTCTGAAAAAGAAGCATTTGATTATGCAAAACCAAAAACTAGGCAGAGAACAAAAGATTATTCTTTATTAGGGCAATGTCCTGAGATAGTTAAAGATACACATCTAGGTCAAGTAAGTTTAATAAAAGTAGAGAAAAAAGGAGTAAACCGTAATAAATCATTTTCGTTAATAGAAAATCACAATTTTTTAAATTCTAAAATATATATTTTGTTAAAAAATTTATTGATCTCTCTGTCGAAGTTCTCTTTGGTATGATCACAAATCCTTATCCAATAATGTAGCTACTGTGAACTAGAAATGTTTATTGTAAAAAAAAATTATGCGTGATTCATTTTCTATAATAAAATCTAAAAAGTTTCTTACTTACAAAGTGATTAAAAATAGTTTTTTCTTTATTTTTCTTTATCTATCATTTTAAAAATAGATGGTAGATGGATTGTATATGAGCCATCTTTTTGGATGATAATTGGTTCCTCTTCTAATAATCCTTTTAAATCGATTTTGTAACTACCTGGTCTTTCTATGTCAATTGTTTCTGGTTTGTCAGATTGGTCTGTTTCCAGTTTAATTTTTTCAATAATAGTTTTTCTATAGTTTTCATCAGTTATAACTTTGATGTCTTCTTTATCCATGGTAGTTTTTTCTTTACTAAGGTGTTTCTCCATTGCTTTACGTATATCTCGGGGTTTGATTTTAACCCAGTTACCGGTTTTTTCAAATAGATCTTCGTCTTGGGAACCTATTAGTTCCAAGATAGCTGATTTGATGTCATCTTTGGTTTTTTCTCTAATACGTTCCCGTTGTTTTTCATCAAGTGGTTCTTTTGTGAAAAAGAAACGGTTACCACCGCAGTCTGGGCATCCTTTAAGTAGTTGTGTTGATCCTTCTTCGAATACACGTCCACATTTCAGACATTGATGCGGCATTTTTTATTTAGCACCTCTACCTGGTATTATCTTGATTTGTATCATATCGTTATCTTTTTTAACTGTTTTTAATAGGTTTGCAGGACCTATAAGGGTTATACGTGGTTTACGGGTTATACCTAGTAGTCTTTGGAAAAAAGTCGGTTGATCTTCTCCGTATCCTTCCATTTCAACTCCGATGAAAGTGTCTTGTTCGATTTCTTTCATTGTTCGTTCAATTAAACTAGTTTGTTCTATTGGTGTTAAACCATGTTCTAGGACGAGTATTTTACCGTTTTTGACTTCCCGGAGTATGAATTTTAGTTTTTCTTCTGAGCTGAGTTCTTGTAATTTATGTCGCGATACCAGGTTGAATGATATCCCTCTATCTTTTTTTGTCAAACTATATCTACCTCCGTTTCTTTTTTCTTTTTTTACTGAAATGTTTCACCATGGTAGAATACAGGTTGTCAGCGTTGTAACCAGTTAACGCACTGATGGGGACAACAGGGTGTTGTGGGAACGCTGATTTTAGAGTCGCTGGACTAGCGTCTTCTATATCTATTTTGTTTGCAGCTATAAGCACAGGTAGGTTTCTTGCTTCTAGGTTCCCAAGTATGGTTACATTTACTTGGGTGAATGGATCTTGTGTTGAGTCCATGACTAGTAGCACCCCGTCTATATCTTCAAGCCATTTAATGGATTCAATTACTCCCTCGGTGGCTTCTTTTGCACGTTGTTTTGCTTCTTCTTTACTAAGACCCCAGGTGTTCATGAAATCTTTGAAATCTATTTTTGTAGTTATACCTGGTGTGTCTACAATGTCCATTACTAGTGATGAGTTGCCGTTTTCTACTCTTACATCTTTTTTCCATTTCGCCCGTCGTGTTTCATGTGGTATTTCAGAAACGCTACCCATGATGTCTCCTGTCCAGTCACGTAGTATACGGTTAGCAAGGGTTGTTTTACCAACATTTGGGGGACCATAAATACCGATTTTAACATGTTTTTTACCAAAAATCTTCTGCAATATAGTAGAAAGACTAACTTTTCCAAATATTCCCATCCATTTATTCCTCCTAGTAACTAGGTGTTTTATACAAGTAAGACAAATTAAGATATGTTTATAGTGGTTTATTAGTTTAATGGTAAAAAAACTATGTTTTTTTAAATAATAATTTAGAAAATCAGTAAAAAGGTTAAAAGTGAATTATCCCTGGATTTTATGAAAATCCTTAAATAGCAACAAATTCATTCATTTATTCTCTAATATATGTTAAATTTGGGAGGCATGATGTTTATGGCAGAAGAAAATAAATCAGAAGGAAGTTATGGAAATTTTGATTCCCTTAAAGAACGTTTAACCGCTGTTACAAATCAAATTGATGCAATTAAGGACTCTTTCACCAGGAGCACCGAAGAGTTAGCGAAGATTCAAAGTATGCTCAATATTGGTAACTTGGATGATATAACTAGTGTACTTGAAAAATATGAAAATAGAATCGCTGAAGCAGAAAGAAAAAGGGAGGAAGCAATGGAGGGCGCTAGGAAATATAGTGAAGAACTTGAAAAGGAAAAGGAACGGTTGATAAAACTATGGGATGCCTATAAAAGTAGGGAAGAAGAGCTCTCTAATATAGAGAAAAAACTAGCAGAGTATGAAGAACGCGTTAGAACAGTCGAAGCTTCTAAAAAACAGATGGAAGAAGATTTCACAGCTAGAATTAATACCCTTGAACAAAAGTTAAAAGAAAACGAGGAGAAAATAACTCTTTTTGATGAATACAAGACAAGATGTGAAGAATTCGATCATATTAGAAACCAGTTAGAAACAGAGATACAAGAGTTAAAAGAAGAAAACGCTAAAAAAGAAGAAGAATTAAAACAGCTTAATGAAAAAATAGGTGAGTTAACCGAGCAGGCGCAGTATGCAGAGTATAAGGAGAAATATGAGGAAGTAAATGCTGAGTATGAAAAAGAAAAAGAACGACTCACAAAACTTTATCATCTCTACGAGGAAACCGATGCCGAATGTAAAAGGTTAAAAGAGGAGAATAAGAAATGGCAGGAATGGTACAACTCGAACAGGGAGATATTTAGTAAACTCTTCTCAACAGCTCCACCTGTTGGCACCACCCCATCCACGGGTGAAACAGTTGAACCAAACCCTACTACTTCTACATCTTCACCACCTGCTGGTGAGGTTGAAATCGATGTAGAAAACCCAGAGGATAAAACACCTAAGAAAAAAAGAAGATTCAAATTCAAAAAATAAAAAAACAGTTAACTTTCCTAAATTTTTTTTTATTCTATTTTTACAGTACTATTTCCTTCCTCATCCTCAGTAACATAAATAATATGTTCCATATAGTTTTTCACATCCTCTATATGAGTAATGAGGAAAATCTGCCTAAACTTAGATGATAAACTATTTAATGCTTTCATAATGTTTTGTCTTCTAAAAACATCCTGTGACCCAAATATTTCATCTAATATTATAAAATTAAACACACCACCTGCTCTTTCTGTTATAACCTCTGAAATAGCAAGTCTTAAACATAGATTCACCAGGTCTTCCTCTCCACCTGAGAAACGTTTAACTTCATATTTCTCGCCATTATCGTAGATAAAGAGATCATAGTTTTCATCAAGTTCAACTTCAGAATATTTACCATCAGTAAGCGTTCTAAAGAAATCAGAGGAATACAGTGATAATGTAGGTCTTATACGAGAGATTAAATGTATCCTGAAACTAGACATTACTTCAGAGAGCAAGTTTAGGTAACGAACTGTTTTTTCCTCCTCCTGTAGTTTTTTCTTTATACGGTTTAACTCACTTAGTCGTTCCTTTAAATTTCTAATCTCTTGATCAACAAGTTTTTTCTCCCCTTCTTTTTTCTCCAACTCGACCTTGATATTCATAAGTTTATCTTTTTCTTTGTTAAAAAAATCAAGAGAACCCTGGTATTTCTCGTAACATTTTTTAACTTGTTTTTTAACATTTTCAAACTCGTGGGTGTTAAAAACGATTTCACCAATACTTTTGTATTCTCTTTTTTTCTTTAACCACTCCTGTTTTTCACGTTCAACCTCAGATGAAACATGTTTTATCTTAGCAATAACACGTTCTCTTTCTCTGAACTGATCTTGTAAATAATTCCTTTTTTTCTGAAGAGCAACATGTTCACGTGATAAACGTTCTTTTTCATCTTCTACTTTTTTAATTTCACTCTCAAGTGATTTCATCTCTTTTTGTTTACTTTTTATTTCGTCATCAAATTTTTTTAAAAGAACATTATATTGTCTACCCAGTACTCGTTCACATGTAGGGCATCTGGCATCGGAACCAAGTTTTTTAATATTTCTTTTTTTAACATCAACATCAGAAATCTCTTTTAGAATACGTTGTATAATAGTTTTTTTCTGTTCAATGTTTTTCAAAAAACTTTCTAATAATTGGTTAACCTCATCTAAACGTTGTTCAGTTGAATTAAAATCTTTTTCGATGTTTCTAAAAACAACAAGTTTTTTTTCCTCTGTTTTAAGTGTTTTTTCTCTGCCTCTAATTTTTTCCTCTAACAATTTGATTTCTTCAGATAAATTCTTCTTTTTTTCAAAAAGAGTCTTCCTTTCAACGAGTTTCTCCTCATATTTTTTTAGTTTTTCATACTCGTTTTTATCACTAATATACTGTTTTTCAAGAGAATTCAACTCTTTTTTATACTTCTGTACTGTCTCCTGAAGCTGTTGTATTATAATATTGATTTCTTTTTTTCTTTCATCGAGTTTTTTTATTTCTTCTTTAAAAACTTCCTCTTTTTTTCTACCAGTTTCATCAACGAGGTCATTCCTCATTTTTTCTATTAAAACATCTTTGTTTTTTTTATCAGATCGTATTTCTTTTATAACGAGGTCTAATGAGTCAATCCCGAGCATCCGTAGTATCAAAGGTTTTCTTTCACTCGCTATCATAGATGATAAAGCGTTGAGTTCTTTTTGTTTAGCAAAAATACTTGTGAAAAATGATTTAAAATCCATACCAAGTTTTTTTTGAATGAATTTATTAACTGCTTCTACACCTGTTGCAGCTATTTTACCATTAACTGTAACCGTGGCAGATGCTGTTAGGTTTTTCCCGGTCATCTCTCTAACTATTCTATAATTGTTTTCTTCGAAGACAAACTCGAGTTCTACTCGGCATGGTTCAGAGGTTTTAGCGTTTTGTCTTTTTATCTGATCAGCGGGTGTCCTAGCTGCAACTGGGCCATAGAGGACCCATGCTATTGCTTCAAAAATGGTGGATTTCCCAACGCCGTTGAGTCCTACTATACCTGTTACGCCATCTGGGAATTCAATTGTAACGTCTTTGAATTTCCTAAAGTTTTTTAGTACTAGTGTTTTCAGTATCATTTACCTTCATCTCTAGCTTCGATTTTTTCAATGTAACCTATACCTAGTTTTAGGAGGATGTTTTTTTCTTGTATATCTTGTTTTTTAAGGAATTGTTTAAACTCGTTAACAAGTGCATTGATTTTAGAAGTTCCAAGGTTTTTTGTTTCATCTTCTTCTTTTATAACATCAGCTTTTATTTCGTAATGTATTGCTTCACTACTTAGTTTCCTTATTTCATGGAGGTCAATACTTCTGTAGATTTGCAATGGTATATTTTGTAGTGTTATACGGAATGTTTTACCCTGGGGTTGTATTGTTTCTACTGTTTCTCTTATTTTTTTCATGATTTCATCAAGTTTCAAGTTTGAGCATTTAATAGGTTTTGTATCAATCATTGGTCTTGTCTTAAGCTGTATAAAACTAGGTTTAAGTTTTTTGTTTGAGAGTTCGAGTTCTATGAAACCTTTTTTGTCACCTGCATCTGCGAAAGTAAAGTTTTCTGTTGAACCCGGGTAGAATGCGTTACTGGTTAGTTGTGTGTATTTATGATAATGTCCTAATGCTATGTAGTCAAAGTCTTTACTGAGCATGTCGATTGGTATAAATAGTTCATTGAATTCGTTCATACTAAAAACTTTGATACCTGTCACAGAACCATGTGCTACTAGAATGTTGTAATCAGCATTAGATACGGGTTTGATTTTTTTGAGTTCTTCATTGAATTCTTTTTTATTATTACTCTGCGGTAGAGCATGGATTATTGTTTTTTCATTGTTTATATTGAGGGATAATTTTTCGTATTTTTCATTATAAACAGGGTATATGTTTTCTACATGGTCAAATATACTGAAGATATGCCCGGTTTCTCTGAGTTTAGGATGTTCATGGTTACCTGCTATGACAACAAAGGGTATACCTGTTTTTGAAAGCCGTATAAGTTGTTTCATAGAGAATGTGATAGCTCGGTTGTTAGGTCGTACTGAGTCAAAAAGGTCACCAGCATGTATTATGAGATCAGGTTTTGTTTTAACAGCGTAATCAATGAATTGTTCAAAAACGTTGTAGACATCTAGTTCACGCTGGTTTATACCTTCTTCTGTTACTTTACGATACGCGGAATAACCTAAGTGTGTGTCAGCAATATGTAGAATCTTCATACTTATCAGTTTTTATATTCAAGTTTTTTAGAAACAATATCACATACAAGCGTTACCACGTCAAGTGTTGGAGCAATAGATGGTGCATATGCTGTTTCAAGTTTCTTAAAGGTTTCAACGTCTAACTCTGATAGTATTGCACAGGCGAATGTGTTAATCCTCTGACCTGCTTTGTCACCAACTACTTGAGCACCTAATATTTTACTAGTTTTTTCATCTACAAGAACCTTGGCAGTAACTGGTTTACCACCAGGGTAATAACTAGGATGAGAAAAACCATTAAACTTACCTGTAAGTATTGAGAAATCATTTAAACAGTTAGTCACAGGTCCTACCGCTGCTACTTCTATGTTAAAAAACTCTGATGTACTTGTCTGTAAGACACCTCTTAGTAGTTTATAGTTTCCACCAGCTGCGTTTACACCAGCAGCTATACCCTGACGTACAGCTATACTACCGAGACCAACCGGTACTGGTTTCTTAGTAACAAAATCAACGTATTCGGTACAGTCTCCAACAGCATAGATGTTTTCTATATTTGTCTCAGCTCTCTCGTTTACAACTATACCACCTGTCTCGCCTATTTTACAACCGGCTTCTCTCGCAAGAGCTACCTCAGGTTTAACACCGGTAGCGATAATTAAAAGATCTGTGTCAATTGTTTTTTCATCACCGTTTTCATTGTTTTTTATCCGTACTTTATTGATTCTACCACTAATATTTTCAACCTTTGTAGCTAAATAGTTTGTAAAAACTGTGACATCACCAGGGAGTTTCCCTTGAACTATCTCTGCCATATCGCTGTCGAAAGTTCTAGGTAAAATATGAGATAATGCTTCAACAACTGTTACTAGCATACCTCTCTTGTAAAGGGCATCTGCCATTTCTAAACCAATGAACCCTGCCCCAATAATAGTTGCTCTTTTATTTTTTTGGACAAATGGTAAAATATTCTTTACATCATCAATTGTTCTAACAGCAAAAACACCATCGACAAATCTACCATCTATAGTAAGGTTTTGTATAGGCGGTATAGTAGGTTGTGCACCAGTAGCTATAACTAAGGAGCCATATGATTTTTTAACTGTGACATTATCTTTTTTACCCACTACCAGTTGATTTTCTACATCAATCTCTTCAACTGTTGTGTTAAGTAAAAGATCAATTTTTGCTTTTTTAAACCAATCTTGTGAAAACTCGATGAGATCCATAGGATCCCTGATTACACCAGATATTACATATGGTAAACCACATTTTGAATACTGTGGATATTTGTTTTTTTCAAACACGGTAACACTTGATTTTCTATTTGTCTTCCGTGCAAACTGTGCAGATGTACCACCACCTGCTCCACAGCCGATTACTACTATATCTCTATCCTGGTTCAAATAAAAAACCCCGTAATTCACAATTAAATTTGTTTTTTTAATGATTTTCATTAAAAAAAATTTGTTTTTTTCGCATAAACCCCTATCTTATTATTTTTTCTTTATATTTTTTAATATTATTATAAAGATAGTTATAACAGAAGTTAAAACCATTATATATAATAAAAAGAGGAAAAAAGATGGGTTTTTTACTCCTCGGTGTTCTACAGCCTCTGCATTCTGAGATGTCTCTCCTCTGATTAACATGTTGGATTCCATGAATGCTTTTTGTAAATAATCAAAACCTTGTTCATATTCACCTTGCTGAATGAGTTGTTCTCCTTTTTCATATTCTTCTCTAACATAAGAGGTTTGCCTTCCAATTACCTCTGCGGCGTTAATCCTTGACCCGGTGATACTTGTAGCGATCTCTATTATTTTTTCTTTCAAAAAAGTTGATTCATATGTGTTATTAAAAACTGAAACAGCATTTTTCATATTATCCAGTGATACTGTATAGTTTCTTTCCCATAGGTTTTTAATTATGTTTTTAACTTGGATATCGGGTATTTGAATAGTTTTTATCCAGATTTCCTCAGTTAAGAAAGCCTGTTTTTGCATCTCTGTATCAACTGTTGTTAAAAAATTAGATATATTGATTCTTTTTTTCAACAGGTTTTTTGATATCTCCTCTATAGATTTAATCTCGTTGATGAAAACATCTTCTGTTCTACTGAAAATAGTTGATAAATTACCACCATATGTATTTAATAAATCTAAGGATATCTGCGCTGCTTTTCCATCTTTATATGGTTCGAAAATATCATTGTCGCAGATATGAAATGGTACATAGATTGATGAACATGCGTGATTCGGTGAAAACCAGCCGCAGCTTAAAACATTATAGTTTTCTCTTGGAACCTGATATATTGCTACCGCTTCATATTTAAAAAACCTTTCACACATAGGTCGTAATCCATCAAGATCTTCTCTATCTAACCGTGACCAGTTCATCATGTCTTTTACTGTAATACGTCCGTAACATGGTTGTATATATTCTAGCATTTTTTCCTCCCATGCCTTATACATGTTAGTAACTCGTATCTTTGCTTGTTTCCCGTTTATTTCTAATACTTTAACGCTGAAAAACCCTACTGTTCTGCGTTCCCCTATGGGTATTTTATAGATTATACCGATATTGTTTGTCCTGAGTACATGTAGAAGCTGAACAGGTTTTACATATACAGAATTTTCTTTTATATCTAAGATTTTTACACCATATAGAGAGTTCAACCTTACAATGCTATGTTTCCGAACATTTTTCTCCACTACTGTATCAAAAGACCATGAGATAGGGAGTTTTTTAAAAACCTGTGTCCTCCAGAGTTTTTTCGGATAATTAGACATTACAACGACACCGTTTTTGATTTCTTTTACATTATAGCGGAAAGCATCTCCTTCAACAACATATCCCTTGTTTGGTCCAACTACAAAAAGATTCTCTGATACACCAGTTGCATGTAACTTATCCACTGCGTTTTTTGTTAACAACATTACAGCTTCATCTTCTGTATCTGCTCTTTCACAACTGTAACGTATCCAGTCGAAATCATCCCAGCTGTGTTTTGTTGGGTTTATCCAACCTGAGACTGTATCTGCGTCACCAAAAGCTAAACCCATACTATTAAGAGTCATACCAGATTTTACAACATTAGGGATAACATCATCTTCTGTAGCGACACCAATATACTTATGTAGTGTTTCAAAATTCATAGGTTTACCAGTCCATGGATGATGATAAACATACTTATAACCCTGTGGAACAATACACAAAACCTGTAAACCAGGGCGACTGGGATCTCTAACCTTTAGTAGAAGATTATAATCACCATCAGTTGCATCACCACAAGCAACAATATCTTTACAGGCTTTTACATTAAAAGATACAGCAACATTAAAAAAAAGAAAGACAGTAAATATGATAGATAATGCCCCGTACTTATTCATACAGTGATATCAGCATCAACATAATTATATAAAAAGGTTATTTTAAAAAAATGTTGATGCTTTTATTCTTTTCCAGTGGTTTTACTATTCTTTTTAGTTTTTTTACCAGTATTTTTTGTTTTTTTAGCTGAAGAAGTTGTTTCTTTTTTTACTGGTTTTTTTGTTTTTTCAGAACCTTTTTTTTCTTCTTTCTTACTGGTGGTGTTTTTAGATTCTTCCTTAACAGTTTCTTCTTCAACTTTAGATTCCTCTGTTTTTGTTTTTTCTTTTTTCTTTTCAGTTTCTTCTACTGTTTTTTCCTCTTCTTTCTTAACTGTTTTTTTCTCCTCAATTTTTATAGTTGGATGAGATAGAACTTCTGTTTTGGAGATTTCTATTCTTTTCACAGGATACAGTTTTTTACAGTTTTTGTATATCTCACTACCAAGTTTACCATCTATTATGTTTTTTATAAACTCTGATAAAGTACTGTTTTTAGCTTGTTCATATATTGTTTTTTTCATGGCTTCTCGGATTACTTTTTTCTGAGAACTTTGTATACGTTTTTCTGTAGTGGCGAAGGGTTTCACTCTTAACAGTGCTCCATCGCGTGTTTGTACGTCGTAGACTCCATCGATTTTTGATCTTCGTCTTCTTATCATTCGTCTGATATAGTCA
>Ga0164318_10002481_pt1 | contig 17161 bp, 15 predicted proteins | sample GuaBasSedimGuay9_FD_113734 | JGI IMG/M metagenome (GOLD analysis project Ga0164318, IMG submission 113734) | Subseafloor sediment microbial communities from Guaymas Basin, Gulf of California, Mexico - Guay9, Core 4571-4, 0-3 cm | ecosystem: Environmental > Aquatic > Marine > Hydrothermal vents...
AACAGGCCGGATGAAGATTTTCAAACCGCTTTAAGCGAACTATATCTTCCGATGCATGAAAGATTTTATAAACAAAAAGAAATTGATTCCAGAAAACTTATTTTCAGTTATGAATGGATTGATTTAAAACAAGCTGCAAAAAGAAGTAACCAATATTATTATAATGAAGATTTTACAGGAGGTGAATATAAAGGAACGGTTGTAAACAGCAAGGGAGAAACAATTCCTGTTAAAGATCGTTCAGCATTTATTATGCACGGAAAAATTAATGTTTATCCGGATACTTTAGTTTGGATGAGAGATTATACCTATTCTTATAATGAACCTTTTGCAAGGAGATATTTTTGGCATGCTGCTTATAATAATTATCCTGTTGTGGGTGTTAATTGGAATCAAGCAAATGCTTTTGCAATTTGGCGCACGGATTTAATGCGAAATTATCAACAATCTCAAGGAGAACCGGTTTTTCAAGATTATCGATTACCTTCGGAAGCAGAATGGGAATATGCAGCCAGAGGCGGTCTGGATTTATCCATGTATCCTTGGGGCGGTATTTATACTCGTAACGTTCACGGATGTTTCATTGCTAATTTTAAACCCTTAAGAGGACGATACGGAGATGACGGTGCGAACAGAACTTTAGCCGTGAAAAAATTTGCCCCGAACGAATATCACTTATATGATATGGCCGGAAATGTTTCCGAATGGACAAGTAATGCATATGATGAATCAGCTTACAGTTATACACACGATTTAAATCCTGATTACAGATACAATGCCAGAGCAGAAGATCCTCCGGCATTAAAACGTAAAGTTATCAGAGGCGGTTCATGGAAAGATGTAGCTTATTATTTACAAGTAGGTGCACGTGATTATGAATATCAAGATTCGGCAAAATCATATATCGGCTTCAGATGTGTCCGTTCTTATATGGGAAATGACGAATTTGCATGGGATGCAAATAATTTTTAAAAATGTATTTTATTAAATTTTGATATAGTGTTTTATAAGGTATTCATGATTTAAACATGAATACCTTATAAGTTAAAAACAATACTTAAGAAATAAAAATACTATTATCATGTAATAAATTTTGTTTTAAATTTAATAATTTTTAACTTTAACCGAAATTTTTAAAACCAATTATTAATTCTAAAATTTTATATTATGGCTAATTTCACAGAAAGTCACAAGTTTAAAGTATTTATGAAGTACCTCTACGGATGGGGTGCATCAGTTGTATTAATCGGTGCTTTGTTTAAATTAACGCACTGGCCCGGGGCAAATGAAATGCTTACGATAGGTTTGGTAACGGAAGCAATTATTTTCTTTTTCTCGGCATTTGAACCCTTGCATGAAGAATTGGATTGGACATTAGTTTATCCTCAATTAGCAGGTTTAGACGGTACTATTGATGTAATGGGAGAGAAGGAAACACTGCCTTCTACAACGGATGCCATGACTAAATTCAATAATATGATTGAACAAGCCGGCGATACAAATTTATTCGAAAAATTCGGTGCGGGAATTGATAAATTAAATACCCAAGTTGCACAAATGGCTGAAGTCGCAGATGCCGGAGTTGCAACAAACGAATTTACGGATAATATGAAAAATGCAGCATCTGCCGTTTCTAATTTAGCTGATACTTACAGCAAATCTGCAGAATCCGTTAATTATTCTACGGAAGGTTTGTCGGATGCTTTTAACGGAGTATCTCAAAAAGTTTCAAAAGGCGGAGAAGAATTTGCTGATGCCTATCAACGATTGACAAATTCAATGGAATTGGACTTTTCATCATTGAAAGAAGGAAATTCAGAATATAACACGCATATCAGCAGTTTAAATAAAAATTTATCTGCTTTAAATGCCATATTTGAATTGCAATTAAATGAAACTGATTTAGAACAAATGATGACCGACCTTCAAGGTTCTGTAGAAAATTCTAAAAAGTACAATACAGAAATTACGAAATTAGGACAAAAATTGGAAGCTCTTAATACTGTATACGGAAATATGCTGAGTGCCATGAATATAAATATGGATTAATTTCATTATTTATTATTATTGGAAATTTAATTTATTGTTTAATTTTAAAACATACAGATTATGAGCGGACACGGACAATTATCTCCGAGGCAGAAGATGATTAACATGATGTATCTTATTTTGACGGCATTGCTTGCAATGAATGTGTCAGCAGAGATATTGAATGCTTTTGTCTTGGTAAATGATAGTTTACATAAAACAGAAAGAGGTATTACTGCCAAAAATGATGAAGTTTATGGTAAATTTGCAAATAAATATGAAGCGAATAAAAATAAAGTCGGACCTTGGAAAGAAAAAGCCGATAAAATAGGTGTATTAAGTAAAGAATTGGTTGCTGAAATTACGGCAATTCAAAAAGAGATGCTTGAGGCTGATGATGAAGATTACGAAGCATTTTTAAACGAAGGCAGCGGTGTTATAAAAAACAAAAAAGATAAAGAAACGCCGACCCGAGTTATGATGGAAGGGAAGGGCAAAAATAAAGCAACTGTACTTAAAGAAAAAATTGATGCATATGTGAAAGCCATTGAAACAGTCTTTTCGGATGTTCCTACGGCTAAAAATTTGGTCAAAACCATCAAGTCAAATTTGAGTACAGCTGATATTAAAGGCGAAGGCGGCGAGAAAAAATCATGGCAAATGGCAAATTTCGATCAACTTCCTTTAGTGGCATCGATTACCATGCTGACTAAATTTAAAACGGATATATTAAATGCAGAGTCCGATGCCATTAATACTTTATTGGCACAAGTAGATGCAAAATCATACAAATTTACAAATCTGAATGCTCTTGTAATGACTGATAAAGGCTATGTCTTATCCGGAGAAAATTTTTCAGCTAAAATATTTGTAGGTGCTTCTGATACAACTCAAAAACCAACTATTAAATTAGATAACGGAACAATTATCGATACTTTTGATACTCAAAACAGAGGAATATTTTCAATTAAAACAAGATCTCCCGGTGTTTATAATTTAAAAGGTCAGATATTTGTAAATAAACCCGGAACGATGGATTTAGATTCTTTTCCGTTTAATTATCCTTATCAAGTTGCTGTTCCGAGTGTGAGTGTATCACCGGATAAGATGAATGTATTTTATATCGGTGTTGATAATCCGGTTACGGTTACGGCTGCCGGTACACCAGCCGATCAAATTCATGCCGGTGTCGCAGGCGGTTCTATGATATCGAAAGGGAATTCACACTACATTGTTCGAGTTAAAAAACCCGGAAAAACAAGAGTTACGGTTTCGGCTAACGGAAGATCTTTAGGTTCTAAAGAATTTCGTGTAAAAACTTTACCCGATCCGATTACGACACTCGGTGCAAAAGGAACTTCTTATTATAAAGGCGGTCTTTGCCCGAAATCTACTTTACTTGCTTTAAGCGGGATTAATGCAACAATGGAGAATTTTGATTTCGAATTGAGATACAGAATAACCCAATTTATTGTTACATGTAATATCGGCGGTTTTGATGAAAGTGCTAAATCAAACGGACGAAAATTTACACCTCAACAAAAATCTATTATCAGAAAAGCCAGAAGTAAGTCACGGGTTATTATTGAAGCTGTAAAAGCAGTAGGACCTGACAAAAGAACAAGAAAAATTAATGATTTGGTTTTAAAACTAAGATAATATTTAAAATAAATCAAATACTTATACGTTATTTGTATAAGAACAGAATAATCATCAGGGATTTATTTCTCTCATAAATTTAATTGATATGAAAAAGTTATTGTTTTTATTCATCGGATTATTTCTTATTTCCGGCGTTTTTACAACAACAGACGCTCAAGGTGTTGACGGTGTATACACGAAACACCTTACGGCTAAGAGAAAACCGATTCCGTTTCAATACATCAGAGAAGCGGATGTCATGTGGTCAAAAGTTCTGACCAGAAGAGTTAACTTAACGGAGAAAAGAAATCTTTCCTTATACTATCCGACGGTAGAAATGGAAGGCCGAAAAAGTCTTATTCAATTAATGATGTGGGGAATAAAAAATAAAAGTTTAACGCCTTTTGCAAGCGATGAGTTTTTAACACAATTCACATTAAATGAAATTGATGAACGTTTTGGTGCAGGAGTTGATACAACTTATGATATTGATCCCGAAACCGGAGAAACAATACCTTTGATTACCAAAAAGCCGGCAGATATTAGTGAAGTTAAAGAATTGTTGATAAAAGAACGATGGATTTTTGATAAACAACGTTCGATAATGGAAGCCAGAATTATTGGTTTATGCCCTATTCGTGTATATTATCGTGATGACGATTTAGATCATGAAGAAGCACGTGTTAAAAAACTTTTTTGGGTATTTTTTCCTGAAGCACGTAATATATTTGCAAGTGAGGCAATCTATAATCCGAAAAATCAATCACAAGAAATGACATTTGATGATTATTTTATAAAACGAATGTTTGAAGGTTATATATTTAAAGAATCAAATGTTTATGATAATCGTTTAATTCAAGATTATGCAACTGGTTTAGATGTCCTTCTTGAATCAGAAAGAATTAAAGATGAAATCTTTAGCTTTGAACATGACCTCTGGGAATTTTAGACAGAATTAAGAATTAATAATAAAAAAACCTCAATTTTTATTGAGGTTTTTTTTATTCTATTATAAGAAGGATTAAACCCGAATTATTCATACGTTTTTTCTTTGCCTGAATCAAGGCGTCAAATCCTGCTGCTGTATCTTTATACTGCAAGGGGTTTGCAACGATGAGTCGGGCAAAGAAAAAATGCACCTTCGGTGAAAAATCACCCAAATTTGGGCATCTTTCAATAACTGCTAAACCATTATCATTTAGTTTGTTACTATTACATTTTTGATTTTTTATGAATAATTCGGGTTAAATATAGTCTTCACCGAATTGCTCTTCAACATCCTTAACAAATTCTCTTATTTTCTTTTCGTTATCTCTTTTGCAGATTAACAATGTATTATCGGACTCAACGATAATATAATTTTGCAGGCCCTCAACCACAAGTATTTTGTTTTCGGGAATATTAATAATTGTGTTTTTTGTATCATAACATACGACCTTATCAGAATTTATAACATTACCGGTTGAAGTTTTAGTATTATTTTCATATAACGAATCCCAAGTTCCGAGATCTGACCAGCCGAAGTCAGCCGGCATAACATATACATTTTCAGCATGTTCCATGATTCCGTTGTCAATTGAAATACTTTCACATTCAGTATAAGCTTCGTTAATGAAAGTATTTTCTTTTTCAGGAGTTGCTAAAACAGAAATATCGGAAAATAAGGCGGAAACAGTCGGTAAATAGTTTTCAAATGCCGAATTAATACTTTTTAATGACCATACAAATATGCCTGAGTTCCATAGAAACTCATCACTCTCAATAAATTTTAGGGCAGTTTCTTTGTCCGGTTTTTCAGTAAAACTTTTTACTTTATTTATGGACTCGAAATTTTTAAGTTTTTCGTCACTGATTTGTATATAACCGTAGCCGGTTTCGGGGCGAGAAGGTTTTATTCCTAAAGTAAGTAAACTGTCATTCTTTTCGACAAAATTAAAACTTTGCTTAATGATATCCGTAAAATTGTTTTCATTAAGAATTAGATGATCTGAAGGTGCCGTAACGATTAAGGCATTAGGATTTCGAGATTTTATTTTAAGATTTGAATAGGCAATACACGGAGCTGTATTTCGTTTTAAGGGTTCGGATAATATTTGAGAATGATTTAGTTCAGGCAGTTGTTCCATTGTTAATTCGGTATATATCTCATTGGTTACGACATATATATTTTCAACCGGGCAAATTTTAGTAAACCTGTTGAAAGTTTGCTGTAACAAACTTTTTCCCGTTCCCAGAATATCCAAAAATTGTTTCGGTTTTTTTGTTTTACTGAGGGGCCAAAATCGACTTCCGGTACCGCCGGCCATTATTACACAATAATAATTTTTATTCATCAGAGTTTTTTTGTTTTTTTAAATTTTTAATTTGTTCTTCCAAAGCTTTTATTTTTGCTTCGGCATCGGCTTGTTTAATTTTTTCTTTTTCTATAACGGGAGCAGGAGCATTGTTTACAAAACGCTCGTTTCCGAGTTTTTTCATAACGGAATTTAAAAATCCCTTTGTGTAATTTAATTCTTCCGTTAATTTCTTAATTTCTGCATCTTTATCAATAAGTTCACCGAGCGGAATAAAATATTCCGTTTTTTTAACGATAAATTGAGAAACGTTCTCCGGTTTTTCTTGAACTTTGGTAATTGTTTCAATACCGCTTAATCGATTGATAATACTTTCAAAAGTTTTATTATAACTCTGATTATCATTTTTATAAAACAATTTCAATTTCGTTTTAAACGGAATACTCTTTTCTTTTCGGATATTTCTTATTTGGGTAATGATATCTTTTGTAATCTCAAAATCCGCAATTATTTCGGTATCAAAAGAGCTTGGTTTAGGCATTTCTGTAATCATAATGCTTTTACCGTTTTTTCTGTCTTTAATATGTTGCCAAAGTTCTTCTGTTATGAACGGCATAAAGGGATGTAAAACACGTAAAAGTTCATCAAAAATATGAATTAATTTATTATACGATTTTGAATCAATCGGTTTTTGATAATCAGGTTTAATAATTTCGAGCAACCACGATGAAAATTCATCTTTAAACAGACGATAAACAGTCATCAGAGCTTCCGAAAGCTTAAATGTATCGTATTGCTTATCAAGGTCTTTTATTTGCTCATGAAACTTATTTTTAAACCAATTAAGAGCAAGCTCCGAATGCTCGGGCTGTTCAATCGTTTCGTCAATTTCCCAAGATTTTATCAAACGGTATGAATTCCAAATTTTATTGGAAAAATTTCTGCCTTGTTCCGGCAAACTGTCATTATATAATAAATCACCGCCGGCTGGAGAACAAAGCATCATGCCGAAACGCACGCCGTCGGCACCGTATTTTTCAATAAGTTTAATGGGGTCGGGCGAATTCCCGAGTTGTTTTGACATTTTACGTCTTTTCTCATCGCGTACCATCCCGGTAAAATAAACATCTTTAAACGGTCTTTCATTTCTGAATTCGTAACCGGCAAAAATCATTCGAGCCACCCAAAAGAAAATAATATCGTGTCCGGTTGCCAGAACATTGGTGGGATAATAATAATTTATTTCTTCATTATCAGGATTTCTGATGCCGTCAAAAACCGATATGGGCCAAAGCCATGATGAAAACCATGTATCCAGAACATCCTCGTCTTGTTTTAAATCATTAATAGTCAAATTGCTATTATGTGTTTTTTCTTTGGCAAGTTTAAGTGCATTTTCTATGTTATCGGCAATGACATATTCATTGGTTCCTGCAATATAATAAGCAGGAATTTGATGTCCCCACCAAAGTTGGCGAGAAATATTCCAATCTCTGACATTCTCCAACCAATGATTATAGGTATTTACAAAACGCTTGGGTGAAAATTTGATATTACCGTTATTCACATTTTCAATGGCCGGCTTTACAAGTTCTTCCATTTTTAAAAACCATTGCATTGATAATTTAGGTTCAATGGGGACTTGCGTTCTTTGTGAATATCCGACTCGATTTGTATAATCTTCAATTTTTACGAGATTTCCGGATTTTTCGAGGTCGTCGATGATGGATTTTCTTAATTCGAAACGATCCATGCCTTCATATATCCCGGCTTCTTTACTGATGGTTCCGTCTTCATTGAAAATGTCAATGACTTGCAAATTATGTTTTTGTCCGAGCTTATAATCATTTTCGTCGTGTGCCGGTGTAACTTTTAAAGCTCCTGTTCCGAATTCAATATCAATATAATCATCGAAAATTACAGGAACCTCTCTGTTTACAAGCGGAATTATCACTTTTTTGCCTTTCAGATGTTTGTATCGTTCGTCTTCCGGATGTACACAAACTGCCGTATCGCCTATAATAGTTTCCGGGCGAGTTGTGGCAATGGTAACAAACTCATTACTATCGACAATTTGATATTTTACGTAATAAAGTTTTGATTGTTCGTCTTTATATTCCACTTCTTCATCGGAAACTGCGGTCTTTGCTTTCGGGTCCCAATTGACCATTCGGATACCTCTGTAAATAAGCCCTTTATTATATAAATTGATGAATGTTTTAATTACGCTTTCCGAAAGATCTTTATCCAAAGTAAATTTTGTACGGTCCCAATCGCATGAAGCTCCGATTTTTTTTAATTGTTCGAGTATAATACCGCCGTGTTTTTTAGTCCATTCCCAGGCATGTTTCATAAATTCGTCTCTGCCGATAGCGTTTTTATCTATCCCTTCTTCGGCAAGTTTGTTCACAACTTTTGCTTCCGTAGCGATGGAGGCGTGGTCGGTTCCGGGTACCCAGCAAGCATTTTTGCCCTGCATACGTGCACGTCTTATCAAAATATCCTGAATAGTGTTATTCATAATATGTCCCATGTGCAAAACACCGGTAACGTTTGGCGGCGGAATCACAATCGTAAAAGGTTCGCGCTCATCGGGTATTGATTTAAACAGCTTGTTATCAAGCCAATATTGATACCATTTTTCTTCCGTGGCGGAAGGGTTATATTTTGTTGAGGTTTCGCTCATTGATATGCGTTTTTTGTGTTAAAAAATAATGATGCAAAGATAAAAGAGTTCGGTATAAAAACAAGCGGAAAAAAAGAAATGACTTTCAAACATCCTAAGGATTTTGAAAGGTCTTTGTTTTTAGAAATGATGTAAAAAACTTTTTCGGATGTATTGAAATTATAACTTTAATACCAGCTTATTATTAAAATACCAAAATGTATTTTGGACATTTTCGGGCGGTTGATTATCGTAATCGAAAGCAAAACCGACTTTGTATCCGATGTATTTTGTAATATTAAAGTTTAAACCGGCTTCGCTTGAAATTCTGTAATCCGAAAAATCGGCAAACCGCGGTTGATAGTAAAGAATATGATTAAACGAAACTATATCGTTTATTTTAAAATATAAGTTGGTGTAGGAATCAAGTCTTACAAATTCCGTTTTGCTGAGCAAACTGTCTGATAATTGCTCGTATTCGTACATTGTAAGCGGAGCAAAATAAAAAGAAAAGTTCTTTTTTCGGGCAACAGCAAATCGCGGACCGCCGCCGGAAATAATTCTTTTTTGTAATAATTTTTGCTCGTTGTATTGATATTGTCCGAATGCTTCAAGTGTGATAAAACTGCTGTCTTTTATCGTATAATTATAGCGCAAATGCTGAAAACCGTTATTGATAAACGAACCTTTGTCAATGTTAAGCAGTTTTATATCATTAAGAAATATAAGGGTATGAGCTTTATATGAATATTGAATATCGACAGAATTTTTTAATTCCAGAAATTGTTTTCCGTTATCTTTTATATTAAATTCTAAACCGATGTTTGCTTGAAATCCTTTTGTGTTTTTTCGTTTTTTTTCAATATTTACGATTTGTGAGAATATTGTAAGTGAAAGAAATACAAACAGGAAAATTAGAGAGATTTTTTTAATCATTATTAATATAAATTATTCAACGCTTTCAATAGGATAGTACACTTTGTCGGGGATAACCCACGATTGCGGAAATGTGTTCTCGATTTGTGATTTAAAATACATCGCTTCAGCTTTTGTTCTGAAATCACCGACTCGAACCTTAAAAAAGGGTGAATCATAAACAATATAAGCACCGTTTTTATTTCCGTATCGGATTAAAAATTTTCTCTTTGCATTTTGGGCTGCAGCCATTGCTTTTTGTCCCGAACCGAAATAAATTTGCACCCGCCAACCGTCAAATTTGTTGTTGCTGACTTCAATATGTCTTTTAACAATTTGACGAAGTCGTATGTCTTGCGTAATTTTAACGGTTCCGTTACCCGATTCATGTTCTGCAGAGGTAATTCCCGAATCTTCTAATTTAAAAGTTTCTGTTTGAGAAAAACTTGGTACAGAAAATATTAAAAAGAATAATATGTATAGGGATTGCTTCATTTGAAGATTAAAATTAAATGTCAAAAATAACAATTTATTATTAATGTAAAAACGTTCGGATTTTATTTTCAGTATTTAACCCGCATTATTCAAGATAGCCCAAATTTGAGTATGCCTCTATTTTCGGTAATTATTATTGTAACCCTATATGTTTATATGGTTTTTGGGATTTTAAAAAATAAATCGGTGAATAATGCGGGTTAAAATTTTTTATCTGTATAGTATTTTTCATCTTTGCAATCTCATTTAATAAATTAAAAAAATGGTAAGTTTAGCTGATTTAGGTGAATTCGGATTAATAAAAAGATTAAATAAAGACATAAATATAAAAAACCCGTCAACGGTAAAAGGTGTAGGAGATGATGCGGCAGTGCTTGAATATAAAGATAAACAAGTTATTGTGACTACAGATATTTTGGTTGAAGGCGTGCATTTTGATTTGTCTTATGTTCCGTTAAAACATCTCGGTTACAAATCGGTCGTTGTAAATTTGTCGGATGTATATGCAATGAATGCCGTTCCGAAACAAATTACAGTAACCATCGCGATTTCTAACAGATTTGCATTAGAAGCCGTTGATGAACTTTATAAAGGAATAAAATTAGCCTGTGAAACATACGGTGTCGATTTAGTCGGCGGAGATACAAGTTCGTCATATACCGGATTGATTATCAGTATTACGGCAATCGGTGAAGGAGAAAAAGATAAAATTGTTTACCGAAGCGGAGCAAAACCGAATGATTTAATTTGTGTGTCAGGCGACTTGGGAAGTGCTTATGCCGGTTTAAAAGTTCTGCAAAGAGAACAGGAAGTTTTTAAAGCAAATCCTGATGTGCAGCCCGAATTAAAAGGGTATGATTATATTTTGGAACGTCAGTTAAAACCTGAAGCAAGAGGCGATATTGTCAGACTATTTGAAGAATTAAAAATTCAACCGACTTCAATGATTGATATTTCCGACGGCTTATCTTCCGAAATTATTCATATCAGTGAAGAATCGAAATGCGGTACAAGAATTTACGATGAAAAAATACCTTTGGCAGATGAAACTCGAAAATTTGCCGAAGAAGCATTGATTGTTCCGACTACTTTTGCCATGAACGGCGGTGAAGATTATGAATTGTTATTTACAATCTCACAAGATGATTTCGAAAAGATTAAAAATAATCCTTTAATTAGTATTATCGGACACATAACCGAGCAATCAAAGGGTAATTTCTTGGTAATGTCTGACGGGAATGAAATTGAATTAAAAGCGCAAGGTTGGAATCATAATAAATGACAACAGATAATTAACAATTGAAAATTTGTACTTGTTGAATATGAGCTATTTTTTAATACTTCGCATTAATTCTGTGGCAAATACGAAATCATTAAGTTCTTTATTATTACTTATCAAAATTTCTTTGTTATTGCCTGTCCACCATTTTTTACCTTTATAGATAAAGGCAATGTTATCCCCGATTTCTATAACCGAATTCATGTCATGGGTATTGATAATCGTAACGGTGTTAAAATCAATGGTGAGTTCTTTTATCAAATTATCAATGACGATAGCAGTTTTTGGGTCAAGCCCTGAATTCGGTTCGTCAAAAAAGAGATATTTCGGATTTAAAACAATGGCACGTGCAATGGCAACACGTTTTTGCATTCCGCCGCTTATTTCGGAAGGGTATAAATCTTCAACCTGATGCAGATTTACACGGTCGAGACAAAATTCAACACGTTCGGTCATTTCTTTTTTGCTCAATGTTGAAAACATCCTTAACGGGAAAATGACATTTTCATAAACGGTATAAGAATCGAATAAAGCACCGCCTTGAAAAACCATCCCGATTTCTTTTCGTATTTTTTGTCTTTCTTTATGAGACATAGCCGAATAGACCTCTTTTCCGAAAACAATTTCTCCTTTGTCAATTTCATGAATACCGGCGACGGATTTTAATAAAACGGTTTTTCCGGAACCGCTTTGTCCGATAATTAAATTGGTTTTACCTCTTTCAAAAGTTAAAGAAATGTCGGTTAAGATTTGTTCTTCTCCGAAAGATTTTGATATGTTTCTGACTTCAATCAAGATAATAAAATTTGAGTGAGAACAACATTGAAAAAGAGAATTAATATGCTTGAATAAACAACTGCTTTAGTACTTGCTTTGCCGATTTCTAAAGCTCCGCCTCTTATAAAATATGCCTGATAGGCAGGAATAGTTGCAATTATAAATGCAAATATTACTACTTTTATCAAAGAATATGTAATGTAAAAAGGGATGAAATAATAATGTAAACCGTAAACAAAATCATCAATCGGAATGGCATCGGTAAAATATACGGCAAGATAACCGCCGAAAATCCCTATAAACATACTAAAAAGTGTCAATAAAGGAAAAGTGAAAACGGCAGCAATAATTTTCGGTAAAACCAAATAACTTTCTGAATTAACACCCATCATATCCAATGCTTCAATTTGTTCTCGTATTTTCATGGTGCCGATTTCCGAAGCAATGTTCGCCCCGACTTTTCCGGCAAGGATTAAAGCCACAATTGTAGATGAAAATTCTAAAAACATGGAATCTCTTGTTCCCAATCCGACAAGATATAAAGGGACAAAAGAGAGTTCAATATTATAAGCTGTTTGCAAAGTTATAACAGCACCCATAAATACCGAAATAATAAAAACGATTACAATAGAATTAATTCCCAGTTTTTCAATTTCAAAAAAAATGTTTTGAATAAATATGTTTCTTTTTTGCGGACGCTTAAATACTTTTGTCAGAAATAATAAATATTTTCCTATATGGTAAAACGTATTCATAAATAATATTCTTTCGATTATATACAAAGTAAAGAAATAAATTTGAATTATACAATCCGTAAGTTGAGCAAAGCAAAATTATAATAAAAGGACTTCTTTTTCATCTTAATAAAACTGAAATGTATATCTTTACCACTAAATTAATAGTTTTAAAAAATGAGTGCAACACGAAAAGAGATATTGTCTGAATTTTTTGCAGATGAAAATACCGAAGTTTATAAACCGTCTCTTTATGCTAAATACGGTTATGTTTTTTTACTGTCGGGTATCTTAATTGCATTTCTGTCATTGGCTGATTATATAGGGAATTTCTTTTTACTCGGATTGTCATTTTTTTTGCTGGGTTTGGTCTTAGTCAGAAAAAAATTAAATGATTTGTTCTCTTTCGGAGTTTCAAATATTTCGGATGCCGATACAATTAATAAAATGTTCATTGCGGATACAGATGAAAGGATATTAAAACGTGCATTTGAGATTTCCGGAATACAAGAAAACCGGATTTCCGAAGAAACTGTTTTTAAAATTTATGTTCCGATTTTCAAAACCGATTCGGAAACTGAAATTAATTTTTTGAGAACACAACTTGATGACGAAACATATGTTTATTCACATTGGCAAATCCATATTCTTATTGCGGCAAATAATTATATAAGTTATTATTCTTGTTTATATGATTGGACTGAAAATGAACAAGATAATGAATTGTCAAATGAGTTTTATTATTCTGATATTGCAAGTATTAAAAGTGAATTAAGGGAAATTAAATTAGAATTATCGGATGAAGATAATCCGGAAAAAAGATATTTAAAACAATTTGTAATAACAAATGTTTCAGGCGATAAAATTGAATTTATTTCGGAAAACCCGGCATTAAAACTGAATGAAAATTTTCGAACAGATACAGAAGAGTTGGTTAAAAATATTCGTCGGATAATTCGAAAAAAACGTTTCCCTGATGATGAATCTTATTCAGAAAAGGATATAGATTTTGAAATTGAAGATACCAGAAATAAAGATAATGATGAATAATACTGATGAAATAGCAGAAAAAATAATTTCTGAGATTGAAAAAACAGAAAAACGAATTGCAGAATATAAAGAACTGACCAAACCGACGGCGCCCGATTGTGCAATAGGTCGAGTTTCGCGTATGGATGCGATTAACAATAACAGTATTAACCTTGCCGCTTTGCGAAAAAACGAAGATAAACTGAAAGGTTTAAAATACATGTTTTCAAAAATCGGTGATGATGATTTCGGCTTGTGTGAAAGATGCAAACAAGCTATTCCCTTGCAACGACTTTTATTTATGCCTCAAAGTCGGTTTTGTGTAAATTGTGCGAGATAAATGATTTATATATTTCGGTTAATGTATTCCGAATAATCTTTTACATCGGGTTTGTAATCATTTTGTAATAAAGGTGATGCAATAATATAATCAGCAGTTGAGCGATTATTTGCCGTTGGAATGTTGTAGAGTACCGCAATTCGCAACAATGCTTTTACGTCAACATCGTGGGGTTGCGGTTGCATGGGGTCCCAAAGAAAAATAAAAAGATCAATTTCGCCTTCGGTAATTAAAGCACCCATCTGCTGATCGCCGCCGAGCGGTCCTGATTTTAACCGAATGACTCTCGGTACACTTTTACGATGTTCTTTACATTTTTCGCTCAATGCTTCTTTAACTAATTTTCCTGTTGTTCCGGTACAGTATATTTTGTGTTTTGCAAGTTCTTCCCAGTTAAAATTGACCCATTCAATCAAATCGTCTTTTCTGTTGTCGTGTGCTACAAGTGCAATTGTTTTCATATGTTTGTGTTTTTCTGATTAATTGATATTCAAAACGCAGGAGTTAACCTCTGTGTTAAAGAAAGAGACTTTGAAAATGTGTTTTCTTAAAACCCGAACATCACGTCAAACATAGGATACAAACCGCCGTCTTTTCCGAAGGGAAATGTTCCGTAGCTGTACACGGCTCCGGCTTTTACGGCAAATTTGTCGGATTTTTGCCATGTTATTTTAAATTGATTTTCCGTAATAATACCGGCATCGACATTGGTCAGGAAAAAAGTATTAAATTTATATTCGTAAATAAATTTTTTGTATAAATTTCCTGTTACGTCAATACCCGCATGCGGTGTAAAAGTGTTATTTAACGAATAGGTTCTCGGGTAAACAATATGCCATTCGATATACGAAAAGTCGGAATCTCCGGCACTTAAACACAAATCAAATCCGGCACTGAAAGTAAATGTCTGATTAAATTTATCAATGCTGAATAATGCCGTATTATTGAGTTTAAATAATTGCGGTATCGTGCTTGTTGCTGGTAAAATTCCGCCGACACCGCTTCGTGATAATGTTTTAAGCAGGAATGAAGGATATGTAAAGGTATGTTTACTTGCCAATCGGTAATTTTCGGTTGATTTCCATTGCTTTTTATAAGTTGCATTCGGAATAATGAAAAATAAAATCGGATGCACGGCTAATTCGCCGTTATTTTTTAAACCCATTTTAAAAGGTGAAAAAATACCGATTTCTTTTCTGCCTTGTTCCAAAACGTCAGCCGTATTATTTGACCATTTCGGGTTTTGTGCACGGCTGATTCCTGAAAGTGAAATGAGAAATATGATGAGAAATAATTTGAGTTTCATAATATATGTTTTTGATATTATTAATTAAGTTTGAATGATACCGAAAGCGGTGCGTGGTCGGATAAAGGCATTGTCGGTAAATTATCGCTTCCGGCATTTTGCAATACATGTCCCGAATTACCCGAAAAAGTCCCGTTTGTGAAAATATAGTCTAATTTTCGATTCCAAAAACCGTCTTTATTCGATGTAAAAGAGAAAAAATGTTCCTGAGAACTTAGTGTTGTTCCGTATCTGGCTTGGTTTATTGCCGGCGTATAATTGTCATAAAACATTTGCATATCGTCTAATTGTCCGGCAAAACCGGTTTCGTAATAGTCGGATGTTGAGTCGCATGCAGCATCGTTAAAATGTTCATATACAACCGAATTCGGCGGAATGGTATTAAAATCGCCGCCGAGAATAAATGTTTTTCCCGCTGCGTTTGTTTTGTCAACTTCTTCTTTAATGGTTTTCAGTTGTTTCAGTTTTGTTCCGTCGTTTGAATAGGCGGAAGTATGCGTACCGAACAGAACGATATCTTTTCCGTTAATCGTAATGTCGGTTTTCAACAAGTTTCTTCGCAAATAAAAATACTGTACGTAACCCGGGTCTTCTTCTATTAAAGATAGAGGAATTCTTTCCGCATTTTTAAGTTCATATTTTGATAATATGGCATTTCCGGAATTTACTTTACCTACGCCGTCGCTCGGAACATAATCTGCTTGCCATTGCGAAGCATACACGCCGTAATTCAAATCGGTATTGTCCAAAATCATTTGTACCTGATCGACAAATGCTGAACGTTTTGACTGAATATCAGCCTCTTCTAAATAAATAATATCCGGATTAAGCGACTTTATTTTCGCAATTATACCGTTCATATTTGAAATTACTTCGTCTTTTGTCATTAACACGCGGTCGCCGTAACAATCAAAAAAGAAATCAATTCTGCCGCCGCCGAATTTGATGTTCCAAGTAACAACTTTTATGCTGTCGGAGCTTGCTGCAGGCGTTTTAATTGTTTCCGCTTTGTAATAAATTACTGCATCTTCGTTTGACCGGTTTTCAATAATTGAATTAAACGGGTCGCATGAAATACCCGAAAATACAATAAAAAATAAAAGGAATCCGATTAATTTTTTTATGTGTAACATAGTTTAAGAATTTTGATAAGGAGATACAAAGTTAATAAAAAGCCGTAAGATTGATAATTTTTCGGGAAAAATGCTTCGGGTTTCGGTAATTCTTCAGCTTAGTTTAATACTGATTACGTTTTTTCGAAGATAAACTTTACCGTTTATTACACTTTTTTGAAGATAAATTGGTAAAACAAAGTTATTTGCCCGGTTCGGTTTTTAATAATTTGTTTATAAATAACTCACTTTTTATTAATAAAGACGGTTTAAACTCTTTAACTTTACGATTATTATCAAAAAATTTAAGATTAAAATCATGTCCTTATTCCAAAAATCCGTAATAAACAAATATCTCAAAAATCTTGATGATGATAAGCTAAACAAAGCTTTTGAGAACTTTCAAAAGTTTTACGGTGATAAGTTGCGATTGCACAACATCATGCAACTGAAAGAAGAAAATTACCAAGAAGGATTTTTGCGCGAAATATTTGTTGAAACATTGGGATATACAATTAATCCGGATAATGATTTTAACCTTACAAC
>Ga0164318_10002482_pt1 | contig 17160 bp, 18 predicted proteins | sample GuaBasSedimGuay9_FD_113734 | JGI IMG/M metagenome (GOLD analysis project Ga0164318, IMG submission 113734) | Subseafloor sediment microbial communities from Guaymas Basin, Gulf of California, Mexico - Guay9, Core 4571-4, 0-3 cm | ecosystem: Environmental > Aquatic > Marine > Hydrothermal vents...
AGTTTTCTCTTCCTTTCTTCCAGCATCAGGAGGATATCCCCTTCACCGGAGAGCTTCATGCTGCTGCAGACAATCTGGTATGTTCCCCTTTTTGCATACACAGAGAGATTGCCTTTGACGATAACCTTCTGGCCATCTGCAGGAATAAAATCAATGCTGCCGGTTCTTCCTCGAAACATGACCCCGGATATCATTGATTCCTGGTCTTTCAGGGAGAAATACCAGTGGCCTGAACTCGAAGGTCTGAAGTTGGAGAGTTCCCCTTCTACCTCTACGGTTAGAAAAGAGGACTCAAGTACTTCCTTTATAAGGGAGGTCAAACTTGATACAGTGTAAACAGATTGTAAAGGAGACATATCTGTTTCAGAATATCTCATTTATGGTACTTGATCAATTACCTGCTGAAAGGAGCTCTATGTATTTACCACTTTTTTATACCCGCTCCTGTTTCTTGCTTTAAGGACAACAAAATATCAGGAGCAGGGTATTAATATTGCTACAGAATATGTTCCAGAAACCTTTTTGTACGGGGTTCCTGAGGATTTGAGAAGATATCTCCGGGAGTTCCCTCCTCGACTATAAGTCCTTCATCCATAAAGATAACTCTGTCCGCAGCTGCTCTTGCAAATCCCATCTCATGGGAAACCACCATCATGGTCATTCCTTCCTTTGCAAGGTCAAGCATGACATCCAGAACCTCTTTTATCATTTCAGGATCAAGGGCCGAGGTTGGCTCGTCGAAAAGCATTACCCGGGGATTCATGGCCAGAGATCGTGCAATTGCAACTCTCTGCTGCTGCCCCCCTGAAAGCTGGTTCGGATAGGCAGTTTCCTTATCAGCCAGACCTACTCTTTTAAGAAGTTTTCTGGCAGTTTCTGCAGCTTCTTTCTTTGTTACATTTTTCACGGTAAGAGGAGCCATTGTTATGTTTTCCAAAACATTAAGATGACTGAAAAGGTTAAAGCTCTGGAAAACCATTCCAACTTCTTCCCGGATTTTCCTTATGTCAGAGTTCCTGTCTGTTACACTGTCTTCATCTACCCGGATTTCCCCTGCCGTGAGGGTTTCCAGACGGTTGACACTTCGCAGCAGGGTGCTTTTACCGCTTCCGGAAGGTCCGATTATCAGGACTACCTCTCCCTGCTTGATTTCAAGATCAACACCTCGTAATGCCTGTACCGTGCCAAAGGTCTTGACGGCATTTTTAATGCGTATTATCGGTTTATCGTTCATGATGCTGCATCCTTTCTTCCATTAATGCTACCAATTTGGAGAGAAACAGGGTAATTACAAGATAGATCAGTGCAATAACCGTGTAGGTTTCAAAATATCTAAAAGAAGTTGAGGCAAACTCTCTTCCCCGCCGCAAGAGGTCCGAAACTGCAAGAATTGATACAAGGGAAGAATCTTTCAGAAGTGCGATGAACTCGTTGCCCACCGGAGGCATAATAACCTTGAAGGTCTGGGGGAGTATTATTTTTCTGATTGCCTGACTCCTGCTTAAACCCAGGGCAAGGGCTGCTTCCATCTGCCCTTTTGGGATAGCCTGCAGACCTGCCCTAAAGATCTCACCAAGGTATGCTCCGTAACAAAAGGACATTGCGACTACAGCAGAGGTCAGCCTCGGCAGCTGGACCATCTTGCCCAGGGCATAGTAGATGTAGAATAGCTGTACCAGCAGCGGGATCCCTCTCACAACCTCTACATAAATAGTTGCAAGTCTGTTAATAAAAGTAATGCGGGAGATCCGTCCAAGGCCGGTGAAAAGACCGATAATCATTGCAAAAATAATAGAGAGAACAGTTACTTCAAAGGTCTTGAGAATTCCGTCAGGAATGAACTTGATTATATCCAGATAGGGGTCCGGGGAAAGGACGGGGAGTAAAATTAGAACACCAATCGCCCCGAAGAAGGCAAGTCTCCATGCGGAAAAAAGGGAGTGCTCACCCTTGTCAGGGATGAGCGCTCCGTCTGAAACTTCAATTCTACTGCTTTTTATCTCAGCCACTTGTCTTCTAACTCTTTTGCCTTTCCGGAATCAATAACTGCCTGAATCCCTTTGTTTACAAGATCAAGAACTTTTTTATTCCCTTTCTTGACGGCAACTCCATAGTATTCCTCGGTAAAAGGTGTTCCTACGATCTTTAATGATCCTTTGTAGTTGTCGTTCTGAAGAACATAGTCTGCTGCAATCGGGGAGTCGCAGACAACGCCGGCAATTCTTCCATTCGTAAGATCTTCTACTGCAAGACCGATTTCATCATAGGTTTTTAGATTCACTCCGTCGGCGTCCTTGATAGCAAATGCTCCTGTTGTTCCAATCTGTGCTCCTACATCTTTTCCCTTAAGATCGGCAAGGGTTTTGGAGCTGTTGTCGGAAGCCGGCACAATAAGAACCTGACCTGCATTAATATAAGGGATGGAGAAGTCCATTGTTTTCTTTCTTTCATCGGTGATTGTAACAGAAGAGATAACCGCGTCGTACTCGTTGTTTCCCAGTCCTGCAAAAATTCCGTCCCATGCTGTATTTTTGAACTCAACCTTGAATCCGGCTGCATCTGCAACTGCTTTCATAAAGTCAATGTCGAAACCGACAATTTCCTTATTCGCATTAACCATCTCCATCGGGGGCCAGGTTGCATCCGTTGCAACGACTACTGTGTTGGAACTGTCTTTCTGTCCGCCTGCAAAGAGGGGAGATACCAGAAAGAGTACTACGAGAACTAAAAGTAACGCCTTTTTCATAAATTAACTCCTTTGAAATTTGCTTCTATTAAAAGTAGCATTATAACTAATCAGAATAAGCATTTTACTGTATTTGTCAATATATAGGTTAGTTAATGAACGGCGCTGAGTATTATTGCTATTCAGATCACATTATTACAATATTTAATGGCAATGAATCATTGACATATGCTAAAAGTCGATTTATAGTCTTTATGTATATTTATTGTGAATATATATTCAGAATAAAATATAATTCTTATCATTTATGTATTAATTACCTGTTTTGAAAAAAATGGGGGGAGAAGTGCTCATGAAGAATTTTAAGGGTTTCATTATTTTTGTGATTGTGTTGGCCCTTACCTGGCTTTTGCTGACAGGTTCTCTTGGAAAGGATGAGCTTCTGATCGGCGGATTTTCGCTGGTATTGGTGGCAATTCTATTTTTCGGATACAGTGATCTTTACCGCGCTTTAAAAATTACGCCGAAGATTATTCTGTTCTATCCGTTGTATCTGCTGGTTTTCCTAAAAGAACTCATAGTTGCGAACTTCGATGTCGCCTCACGGGTTATAAGACCGTCTCTGCCAATTAATCCCGGTATTGTTGCAGTAAAAACCAGTTTGAAAGATCCGCTTTCAAAACTGATTCTTGCAAACTCCATCACCCTGACTCCCGGAACGCTGACCGTAGATGTAAAAGATGATACTCTTTTTATTCACTGGATAGATGTTAAAGGGAAGGATGTTGAGGAAGCAACAAAAGAGATAAGCGGAAAATTCGAAAAGATACTGAAGGAGATTGTAAAATGATTTTAGGTTTATCTTTTATACTTATTGGGCTTGCTGTTTTGTTTTCGACACTGCGTTTGCTGAAAGGTCCATCACCATTTGACCGCCTGCTTGCTGCAGATACCCTTGCGGTAATAACGACAGCGTTACTCGTTCTTATGGCATCGTATTTTTCCCGGGTAATCTATATGGATGTTGCTCTGGTTTACTCTGTACTGGGATTCGCCGGTGTAGTAGTAATTGCCAGATATCTCGAAGGAGGTCTGTAGAATGGTTATCGTTGGAAAAATTTTAGTACTGATTGGGTCTATCTTCCTGTTTCTCGGATCCCTGGGTATCTTCAGGATGCCTGATGTATACAACAGGCTTCAGGCAGGAACCAAGGCAACAACCCTCGGGGCAATGTCTTTGATTCTTGGTGTAGGATTTATGAGCAGCAGTTTTCTGATCAAGAGTATTGTGCTGATCATATTCATTGTTCTGACAAACCCCATATCAAGCAGTACCATAGCAAGAGCCAGCCACAAAGCAGGGGTCCCTCTTGTAAAGGAATCTGTCATTGATGTCTGTAAGGACAACGTCAGGGAAGAGGAGGCATAGAGTATGTTGTACCTTTTAGCATTTTTAGTGGTGGTTATGCTTATTGCAGGTATTGCTGTAATATTGGTAAAAGATATTTTAAGTGCAGTAATTCTTACCACAGTTATTAGTTTGGTTGTTTCAATAATATTCCTGTTTATTGCATCTCCGGATGTTGCAATAACGGAAGCGGCCATAGGTGCTGCTCTGACAACGGTTGTTTTTGTTATAGCGATCAAGCGCACCAGATCAAAAGAAACCACGGATAAGGAATAGATTATGAGAAAAGTAATAAGTTTTTTGCTTCTTGCCGGGTTCGTTTTTTATTTTGCAACTCTTACCGGAGGGCTGATTATTCCGGATTCCAGTGCTGATAGAAACAGCGTAGGATTGGATATACTTTCCAGATCTGCGGGTGAAACAGGTTCTGCAAATGCAGTGACGTCTGTAGTCGTTCTCTATAGGGGATTCGATACCCTTGGAGAGGTAACTGTGCTTTTTCTTGCCGCCCTGGGTGTTTCTGTTTTTATGAAAAGCACAGGAGAAAAGAGAAAGAAGGTTCTGGATCAGAGTTTCATTCTTAAAACCGGAAGCAGACTGCTGTTTCCCCTGATGTTTCTCTTCGGTATGTACATTATTGCCCATGGACATCTGTCTCCCGGAGGAGGATTCCCCGGAGGAGTTATCATAGCGACAGGCTTTTTTGTTATTCTCCTTACGTCTGAATCAGTGAATTTTAACAAGACTCTCATGTCAGTGCTTGAAGGACTTGCAGGTCTTTCTTTTATTGGCCTGGGAGTTGTTGGACTTTTAGGTCCGGGGAATTCATTCTTGCAGAATTTTCTCCCCTTAGGCGAGTTTAATACAGTATTCAGCGCAGGTATCATTCCTTTGATTTATGCAGTAGTCGGTATTAAGGTCGGAGCTGAACTTTCAAGCGTTGTGTATGCAATGAAGGAGTCAAAATGAACGGAGTATTATCAATTTCAACGGTTCTGAATTTTGGATCTGCAGGGTTGATAGTTTTGGGGCTGTATATAGTTTTCACCCAGAAAAACCTGATAAAGATGGTAATTGGAATCGATTTAGCTGAAACCGGGGTGAACGTTCTTCTTGTTTCAACCGGTTATATTAAAGGAAACACTGCACCAATCTTTTCAAAAACCGGTCTGCAGGTTTCATCAATGGTAGATCCTGTTCCCCAGGCGCTGGTGCTGACATCAATAGTTATCGGTTTCGGGGTTTCTGCTCTGGCACTTGCAATGATTATCAAATTGTACGAAAAAACCGGAACACTGGATACTTCTAAAATAAGGGGGCTTAAATGGTAAACCCGATTCTGCTTATAATTGTTCCTCTGGGAACAGCGTTTTTAATCTCGCTTACCGCTTCGTTTCTTAAGAACAGCACAAAGTATCTTGCACTGCTCGCCATGATTGCAAATGTATGGGTAAGCATTAAACTGCTTCCTGCGGTTATGCAGCATCCCATTAATGTTGTTATTGCCGGGGTAAAACCTCCTTTGGGTATAAACCTGTTCGTAGGTCCTTTAGGAGCTGTCTTTTCCATACTTATTTCAGCCGCAGGTCTTTTAATACTGCTGTATTCATTCAAGTATATTGAAGGAGATTCCCAGCATAAGTATTACACCCTGTTTCTCCTGCTTATTACCGGTTCCCACGGAATGATACTTACCGGTGATGTTTTTAATCTATTTGTTTTCTTTGAAATCCTTGCCATTTCTTCATATATTCTGGTTGGGTACGAGGGAAAGCGGAACGGACTTGAAGCTGCGGTCAAGTATCTTATTCTTGGTTCCATCGGATCAATACTGATTCTTGTTGCAGTCGCTTTGATTTATCAGGAAGCAGGGACTCTTAACATGGCAGACCTTGCAGATAAGTTCGGCATGATAGACCCATCAAAAAGGCTGATGATCCTTGTCTTTTTTATTACCGGTATGGGGGTTGAGGCTGCGGTATTTCCGCTTAACAGCTGGCTGCCGGATGCTCATTCATCCGCTCCCTCTTCAATCAGTGCAATGCTTTCCGGTTTTGTTATTGAGGTAGCGTTAATAATCATTGTAAAGTTTGTATATTCCATCTTTGCCATGACAGAGATTCTGGGATTTCTTAGCCTGGTTGCTGTCATTACCCTTCTGGTAGGAGAGTTCGCAGCATATAAACAGAGCAACATAAAGCGTGTTCTTGCATATTCCAGTATCGGACAGATTGGGTTGATTCTATTTGCCATGAGTTTAAACAGTACCGATGGTTTAAATGCCGGATTGATGCAGATTATCAACCATACAGCATCAAAGTCCATTTTGTTTCTTGTTGCAGGATTTCTGATTGTCCGGACAGGTTCATATCAAATTTCGGATTACCGGGGAATTGCAAAAAAAATGCCGGTTAGTGCCTTCTTTTTTGTTGTCGGGGTGCTTTCTCTGCTTGGAGTTCCTCCGTTTTTTGGTTTTTTCAGCAAGCTTAGTGTTGTTATGGCGGCTCTTCACACGGGAAGTGTTTTTAACACAGTAATGGTTTTTCTTGTTCTGCTCGGAACGATAATAGAGTCTATTTACTTTTTGCGGATAATCCAGATTATGTATAACAGAGAGGGGGATGTCGGTTCGGTAAAGGAAGCTCCGTTTCTGCCGCTTCTCGCTATTGCTGCTTTTACTGTCGTTATCCTGGCAGGATTTCTCGTGTTGCCTCAGATAACCGGATATACCGGTAGTGTGGCTTCCGAGATAGTACGTAAAATGCAGATGGCACAGGTCTTTTAAAGGAGGAAGCATGTCAATAGTATGGATTCTTTTAAATATTGCACTTGCGGGTGTTGTTCTTAATGTGCTGTTTTCCAAATCAAAAATAGTACAGAAATATGTAAGCCTGCTTGTTTTTGCAGGTTTAACATACTTTAGTTTTATTATGTACAGTCAGGTTGGAGAACATTTTGATTTTCCCTTACAGATAGCAGGTCAATCCATTGGATTTACCATAACCTGGCTTAACTACTACTTTGGGATCATGATAACAGGAATATCACTTCTAACAGTTATCTTTTCCCTGAAGTACATGGAAGGAAAGGATGGGTCTACCAATTATTACACGGTACTTACCCTTAAAACCTTCGGTATGCTGGGAGTAATTTTTTCCAGTGATCTTATTACATTCTTTGTTTTCTGGGAGATTATGAGCTGGAGTACCTTTGCTCTAATGTCCACAGGAGGGAAAGAGGCACCAAAATCTGCTTTTAAGTATTTTGTTTTTGCCATTACTGCATCAATGATACTTATGGCAGGAGTCGTACTGAGCTACTCGCTTTTCGGATCCTTTGATTTTACCGTGATTCATGGCAAGATAGGCACCCTTTCACTGTCGATGACAGGATTCCTTTTGTCGATTTTTATTGTATCCTTCTCAGTTGAATCGGCTGTTTTCCCGGTGCATTCATGGCTGCCGGATGGTTATTCAAATACCTTTACCACCTTTACGGCGTATCTTTCGGGTATTTCCACCCGTATCGGTATTTATGGAATTATTTTGTTCCTCTTTGGTATCTTCGGAATGCAGACGATTGATAAGCTGAGTATAATCGGAAAGATAAACTTCAGATATATATTCGGTGTCTTTGCTGCGCTTACGATGGTTGTTCCCACTTTTACCGCTCTATACCAGCATGATGCAAAAAAGCTTATTGCCTGGCACAGTGTCGGTCAGGGGGGATATATGCTTATCGGGCTTGCAAGCGGCAGTGCCCTTGGGATTGCCGGAGGTATGTTTCATGTGTTGAACCATATGGCATATGTTGTTCTTATCGTTTTTGCCATAGCATCTGTAGAACACCGGACAGGTACCACAAACCTGAATAAACTTGGCGGTCTTATTAAAAAGATGCCGGTTTCGTACCTCGCTCTCCTTTTTGGTATCATTGGTCTTGCAGGACTCCCCCCAATGAATGGTTTTGTTTCCAAATGGTTCATCTATCGTGCACTTATCCTCGGAGGATATCCCTTCCTTGCCATTGCGGCGGTAATTGGAACCCTGGGTACTATTCTTTCAGTCTACAAGCTTATACATAATATGTTCTTGGGACAGCTTCCTGAGCGTTATAATAACGTGAAAGAAGTCGGTTTTTCCATGCAGCTTCCCATGTGGATTCTTATGATTGTTGTTCTTGGTCTCGGTATTTTTCCCGGGGTTGCCATGGGGCTCATCGCTAAAATACAGATTTCTTTAGGGCTTGCAGCAGTTCCGTATTCACTTCATGGGATCCAGACCGCCTCCGGCCAGCTTAACATGATGGTTGTCGGTGCGCTGTTTATGGGGGGGCTTCTTGTTGCATGGATCATATATCTGCTCGGAAGCAGGCGGAAACATATCAGCCAGTATAATAATTACGCAGCCGGTAATTTTCTGGACAAGAATGTTGCATATAATTTCAATTATGAATTCTATGCTGCAATGGAGCATGTAATTGATCCTTACCGGAAAAAGATTATTCAGCGGACTGAGCAAGGTATAGCCGGGCTTACAGATGCTGTTTCGGAATATGTTAGAAGGATATATACCGGTATGATAAATACCTACGGTATATATGTCATTACTGCTTTTATAGTAACTATTATTATACTTAAGGAACTAATATGAACGTAGTACTATGGATAATATTTCTACCGATAATCCTGTTTGTTATCGGAACATTTATGCTTGGGTATTCACGGAAGTTTATTGCCCGGATTGAAAGACGGTATGGTCCTCCCATTCAGCAGGTGTTTTACGATATCTTTAAGCTGATGAATAAAAAGACCAATATTTCCCACGGTTGGATGCATGATTTTGCAATTCTCATGCTTCTTGGCGGAACATTGCTGACCATGTACTTTATTCCGGTACCCGGATTCAGCTACTTTGCCCAATACGGCGATGTGCTGGTGATAATGTATGTTCTTCTTATTCCTGCTCTAGGTATGGCTCTCGGTGTCGGTGAAACGGCAAACCCCAACGGCAGTATCGGTATCTCCCGTGCTTTAATGATGCTTGCAGGGTATGATATCCCCTTTTTCCTAACCTTTATAGGGATGGCAATGCTTAATAATACTACATCGATGCTGGATCTTATTCATCTCCAACAGGCCGGCGGTATTGCAACGTGGGGGATTATTACAAATCCCATCCTTGGTGTTGCTGCTTTAATAGCTTTACAGGGTATGCTGGGGGAAAAACCTTTTGAAGTAATGGTAGCACCCCATGAAATTGCGACTGGACCCATGACAGAGATGGGGGGGAAGTATCTTGGAATAATGATGATCCAGCATGCAATTGGGGTTGTGATAGAACTGACTATTTATATAAATCTGTTCCTGGGCGGTGCGGTAAACTGGTTTGAATATATTGTTAAACTCTTTGTCCTTTTTACCCTGCTGTTAAGTGTTAATGCTGTGTTCGGCAGGTTTAGAACGGATGATGCTGTCAGGTTTATGTGGAAGATACCGTTGCCTCTGGCAATTATAGGTGTTCTCTTTATCATCTTCTAAGGAGTAGAAAGAATGGATGAAAAAATGACCCAGCGGAGTGTCTGGGAAAAAATAGCGGCAAAGCTCAGTAAACGCTCTTTATGGATGCTGCATTACTGTACCGGATGCGGAGCAATAGAGCTGCCTCCGACCATGACTGCGCGGTTTGATATGGAACGTTTTGGTATCAATCCAATGGTTACCCCGAGGCAGGCGGATATTCTGCTTATTACCGGATACCTTTCGGTAAAAACATTAAAAAGGGTTGTGCTGACCTATGAGCAAATGCAGGCTCCCAAGTATGTCGTCGGGTTCGGGTCCTGCACAATAAACGGCGGTATGTACTGGAACAGTTATGCAACCATGAAGAGTCTTGATAGATACATTCCTGTAGAAACATATATTGCAGGATGTATGCCCCGCCCGGAGGCAATTATATACTCGTTCAACGAATTAATTGCAAAGATTGACAGGGGGGAGGCAAACTCATGGAAGGACTATTATAACAACTATGATTTTTACAGGGAGAATCAGGAACATACCTTTGAAGGACCCATTGAAACGTACAACGACATAAAAGCAGATGCTGCTTTATTCAGGATATAGGGGAGGGATGGAATGGAATACGAAAAAGAAAATTCTATTGTTGAAATGATGCAGATGCAATTCCCTGAAGCTGCGTTTAAAGTTAAAAAGGAACGCCGTATTGAAGTCAGGCTGCCCTCCGCCAGATTGTATGATTTTGCTGTAAGAATGCAGAAAAAGTGGAATTTCCTCCATCTTTCAGCAATAAGCTGTGTTGATTGGATCGACGACGGCGAGTTTGAACTTGTGTATCACTTCTGGAATTACGATGAGAAAGTCCTTGTAATGGCAAAAATCCGGATTCCCCGTGAAGAAGAGGGAGACTCCCACTTTGAGACGATTTCCAACCTCTGGCAGCCAGCCAAATTCTTCGAAAGGGATATACATGAAATGTTTGGAGTGTACTTCGACGGTAGTGAGGATATGGAGCGGTTTATACTGACTGACTGGAATGGACCGCCGCCAATGAGAAAAGATTTTATTACACGGGAGTTTGCACTGAATTTTTATCATTACAGAGACTATGAACCCCAGTGGCTGAAAGACATGATGGCGGCAGGAGAAGGCAATGAGTAAAATAGATGAAGTTAGAGATTACGAGCTGTTTATTGGACCGAATCACCCGGGTATTTCAGGTAATTTTTCTTTTAAAATGAAATTACAGGGAGACAAAATCCTTAGTGCAAAAACAGATGCCGGATATCTTCACAGAGGATTTGAGAAACTCATGGAAGAGAGGCTTTTTATTCAGAATATTGCTATTGTCTGCCGTATCTGTGTTCCGGATCCGGATCCGAATGAAAATAACTATGCACGTGCCATAGAGGAAATTGCAGGGATAGAAGTTCCTGAACGGGCAAAATGGATCAGGACTCTTGTTCTTGAACTCTCCCGCCTTGCTTCCTATCTTTTTGGGATAGGCGGACATGTTGCTACAACCGGTCTTTATGCTTTTTCGAACTGGACCATTGCTGACCGTGACAGAATAATGGAGCTCTTTGAAGAATTGACAGGCGGCCGTGTTTATCATATTTACCAGCTTCCGGGGGGGGTCAGACGGGATTTTCCGGATGGATTTGAACGCAGGGTACTTGAGGTTATGGATTACATCGAAAGCCGTCTGGGTGATTACGATGATCTTGCCATTAATAATGCACTCTTTATTAAAAGAGCAACAGGTATCGGTGTTATTACAAAAGAGCAGGCAATCAAATGGGGTGTTACAGGACCCAACCTGAGGGCTTGCGGTGTCGCTGCGGATGTCAGAAAAGATGATCCTTATGAAGTTTATGATAAGGTTGATTTTGAGATACCGACCAGGACCGAGGGGGATGCCTACGCAAGAACTATTGTCCGAAGGAAAGAGATAGAGCAGAGTATTTCCATAGTACGACAGATTATTGATAAAATCCCGGCAGGTCCTGTCTGGAACAAGATTCCCAATCCGCTTAAATGGAAGGTGCCTGCAGGAGATGCGTATGTAAGAACAGAATCTTCAAAGGGTGAATATGCATACTACATGGTCAGTGACGGAGGCCGAAATCCTTACAGAGTTCATGTAAGGGGGGCGTCAACTACGCACGGAGTGCATGTTCTGGAGAATCTACTCGCGGGATCGCGTATCGAGGATGCATCACAGATAATGTTCAGTCTGGATGCGTGTCCCCCGGAAGTTGACAGGTAAAGGAGTAATACATGTCTGAAAATAATAAAGGTAGTATATTAAAACCCTTTAGAGCACTTAAATTTATTGGCGAGAAGCCCGTTACCATTAGAACACCTTTCGAAAATCGTCCGACAGCACCCCGGTACCGGGGCTTTCATGTTAACGATCAGGAAAAGTGTATCGGCTGCGGTACGTGTGCTGAAATTTGTGATAACGATGCCATAAGAATGATTGAAATTCCGGGGCTGGAGCCGGAAGTGGGATCCAGTAATCTGCGTCCAGCTATTGATTATGGAAGATGCTGCTGGTGTGCCCTGTGTGTTGATGTTTGTACGACAAACTCCCTTAATATGACCCAGGAATATACTCATGTAAGTGAGGATCTGAATACATTTTTTATGTTTCCCGATACAGAGGGGATCCATAAAACCGATTTCCCCCTGGGGTATCAGGCCAGCGATGATTCCAATTTCCTTGATCTTGAACGTGTTGAAATGGAGGAACTTTCTCCAGAAGAGAGGGGGGATTCGTTTATAGAGATTGTAAAGGGGTATTCAAAGGAGCAGGCAATAGCCGAAGCATCAAGATGTGTTGCCTGTGGTCTATGTACTGATACCTGTCCCGCACACATGAATATCCCCGAGTATATTGAAGCGATCTGGGATGATAATCTATCTGAAGCGGGTAGACAGATATACAAAACAAACCCGCTGCCTGAAGTGTGCGGCCGTGTATGTACCCATAAGTGTGAGACTGCTTGTAGTATTGGACAGCGGGGTGAACCCATTGCAATCCGCTGGCTGAAACGTTACGCTATGGATGCAATTCCGGCGGAACAGTACGGAGATGTAAACAACTTCAGGGTTGTAAAGCCTCTCGGGAAAAGCGTTGCTATTGTTGGATCAGGTCCTGCGGGGCTCTCAGCTGCTTATTATCTGCGTCTCATGGGTTATGATATAACCATATTTGAAAAATATCCTGAACCCGGTGGAATGATGCGGTATGGTATTCCTGAGTACAGGCTTCCTTACGATGCATTGGACAAGGATATTAACTATATAGAAGAGGTTGGTGTTGAGATTAAGTGTAATACTACTATAGGCAAGGATATTCCATTCGAAGATCTTCACAGAAACTTTGACTCAGTGCTAATTGCAACAGGATTTCATGTCGGAAGGAGTACACGGGTTCCCGGTACAGACCACAAAGATGTTTTCCAGTCGATCGATCTTTTGAGCAAGATAACCAGAGGTGAAGAGATTCAGGTTGATGAAAAAATCGTTGTAATCGGAGGCGGTAACGTAGCAATGGATATTGCACGGTCTCTTGCCAGAAAGCAAAAGGTCAAGTATGGCAAGGTTAACATTATAGTTACCTCTCTTGAGACAAGAGACATCATGCCTGCTGATGACGAAGAGATTGAAGAGGCTACCGAAGAGGGTTGTGTTTTCTATCCCGGACGAGGTCCAGTTGAAATCGTGATCGAAGACGGGAAGATTAAAGGTCTTAAGACAAACAGGTGTCTCAGTGTTTTTGACGAGCAGCATAGATTCTCCCCAAAGTTTGATGAAAATGATATTAAACTACTTGAAGGTACAATGATTGTTGAATCAATTGGTCAAGGTCCTGATATGAGTTATCTTGATACCTATACGGACAAAATAGAGATGGATGGGAGAAGGTTCAAGGTAAATGAGTTCTATCAGACAAGTATTGAATGGCTCTTTGCCGCCGGTGATATTATCAAAGGTCCGGATGTAATAAACGGTATTGCAGTAGGACACAAGGCTGCTCTCGGTATTGACAAGATGCTTGAGAATAAAAAAGACCTCTTCTACAATACCATCTTTGATGTGCTAGACAAGTCTCTGAAGTTCGAAGAAGGGTGTAGAAAATCCAGCAGCAAGTTTGCGGGAAAGTTCAGCCCGGTTGTCAATAATATGATTACAGACCTGACCGTAAAATCGAAGGATCTTGAGGAGAGAATTAAGAAACTGATACAGAACGAGAACGTTCTTATCCATCTTGACAAAAAACTTAAACGTCCCCAGGAAGCCGGTTATTTTGAACGGTGCATTGCCGAGGAAGCTCTTGCTGATACCACAAGTGAAAAAGATTTTCTAAAGAATATGGAAAGAAAGACTCGGGTTGCCTTTGGGTTGTACCATGATCTCGAGAAACTTACAAAGAACAAGGAACTTGAGTTCCTCTTTGGCTATCTTAAAGCTCAGAAAAAGAAACAGCTGGAAAAGGTTGAAAAACTTCTTCAGAAATAGGAGCTGGTTTTAAAAAAGGATGCACAGCTGCTCTCTTAGGGGAGCAGCTGTTTTTGCCTAAACACTATTAGAATACTCATATATCTTGACGAATTCACGGATAATGAGTATATTGAAAAAATACTATATAAGGGGTTTGTTATGGCTTATAGAATAGATGAGAATGTATGTATCGCCTGCGGAGCATGTGAGCCGGTATGTCCTGTTGACTGTATTTCTGCCAATGAGAACGGCATACGGGTAATAGCAGAGGACGACTGCGTGAACTGCGGTGCCTGTGCAGGGGTTTGTCCTGTACAATGTATCTCGGAGGTGGCAGAATAATGGTTATTCTTGCTAAAACAAAGGTAAAAGAAGCACTTGATGAGTACCCTGAGTTGAAAGATGTTCTGTTATCCATGTCTCCAAAGTATGAGCGTCTTAACAATAAGCTTATTTTTAATACAGTAGCCCGGTGGGCAACATTTAATGATGTGGCACGGATGGGGGGGCTCTCCATTTGTGAGATTCTCCATACTTTAAACTCAAAACTTGGTACAGTTAAGGAGCTTGAGAAGGTATTCCCTGAGTGCATCAATGTATCTCCTCAGCCGGTGAGAATGGAAAAACCTGCATGGCTGGATACCATTAGAAACTTTTTTATTATGGATGTCAGGGAGAGAACAGATTTCTTTTTTACAGAGATTATTAAAACCCTTAATTCTCTGGAAGAAGGGCAGGGTTTGAAGATTGTAAACTCTTTCTATCCGGCACCATTAACAGGAATGCTTGAAGAAGAAGAATATGATTACTACATTGAAAACGGATCACAGGAAGAAGTTATACTTTATGTAAAGTACAAAGATGAAGATCCTGATAAAAATTGGAGAGACAGGAAGGAATCTTTTGAAACTTTTGATGTGAGGAGCAGCAGGGAAGACCCCTTTGGAGCTATCATGAAAAAAGCTCAGGACACCCCTGCAGGAAGCGGTTTCAAGCTTGTACAGAAGTTTGAACCAATACCTTTAATTAATATGCTTACTCCAATGGGGTTTGAATATGAAACGGTTGAAATTGGTTTTTTTGAATACCATATTTACTTTTACAAAACAAAACAGAATATGGAAGAGAAAAAAACTGCAGCAGAGGGAAAGGTCCCTCTTGTTATTCAGGCTGCAACACCTGTTGTACTTCCTGTTGTTCTAAAACTGCTGAAATCGCAAAAGCTTATGGATAAAATTGAGATTAAGGAACTCAAAGTCTGGAAAGAGACAGAGAAGCATATGGCCTGGATTGTAAACGGTAAAGCTGATATCACCTTTTCTGCACTTGCAGCTGCAGCAAAACTCTACTTGACTGGAAACGATATTAAAATGACCTCCATTGATATCTGGGACAATTTCTATGTTTTAACCAGAGGGTATTCCGCCAAAACATTTTCAGATCTTAAAGGACATGATTTTCACATTCCCCTATACAGCGGTGCTCCCCCCTATGCTGTAACAGAACACCTCATGAAAGAGCTCGGGGAGGATCCGAAAGAGTATAACTTTGTTTTTGGGAAACCCTTCGGCCGTCCTGAGGAAATGCAGCGAAAGCTGGTGGCCGGTGAAATAGATACTGTTTTATTACGGGAACCGGAAGCGAGTTTTGCACTTCATGAAGGGAAGGGTGAGATTCGGGAAGCTTTTTCATATACTGATATCTGGAAAAACCTTACCGGCGGCGGTAATCAGCTCCCGAATGCCGGCTTGATTGTGAAAGGTTCTCTGGTAAGGGAGCATCCCGATCTGATTAAACTTCTTGATGAAGAATTGTCTGAATCAATACGCTGGATAAATGAAAATCCAAAAGAAGCGGCAGCGCAGTCTTATGATCTTATGGGCGGCTCTATTGAGTCACTGGAACTCTTTTTACAAAGAGTTACGTACAAACATGAAAGTCCGGCAAACAGGATCGAAGAGATCATCGAATATTTGACCCTGATACGTGAAGATAAAGGATTTTCCTATGTAGGAGAAAATGAAGAGGTAAGAGGTCTGTTTTCTCTGGATTAATTATTGAGCCTTGACACTAAGTTGTTTGATAACTATTGTTATCAGATAAGATAGACAGGAGAGGTTCATGATAAGTAAGTACTCGGGGCCTGTTTGTGAGTTTGAAACAGCAGGACCGTGCGGCATTGTAATTTTCGGCGCTTCGGGTGATTTAACTACGAGAAAACTCATACCATCTCTGTTTGAGCTCTATGTCCGCAGAAGAATACCGGATAATTTTTTTATCCTCGGAGTAGCCAGGTCCGCTATGGATGATAACACATTCAGGGAGAGGGTCGAAAAGGCAATTGATCTCGGGGTTAAGGCGATAAAACCAGGACAGAAACAGGGATTTTTAGGGCGGTGTTATTACCTGTCAGGGCAGTATGATTCAGACGAAACCTATGCCGGTCTTAAAAACCTGATGGTCGGGTTGGCTGATAAGTACCATACCCTGGGCAATGTTATTTTTAATATTGCCACTCCCCCTGCTTTGTACAAGGTGATAGTAGAAAAACTGAGTGTTAACGGGTTAGTTGAAAAAGATCAGAATAAAGAGCCCTTTCAACGGGTAATTGTAGAGAAACCATTCGGGACCGACCTGGATAGTGCAGTTGATCTTAATCAGTCGTTGCTGAAGTATCTTTCTGAGGAACAAATATACAGGATAGACCACTACCTGGGAAAAGATACAGTTCAGAATATTCTTGCATTCAGATTTGCAAACCTGATATTTGAGAACGTATGGAACAGAAACTATATAGATCATGTACAGATAACTGTTTCGGAATCAGTAACAGTTGAACATAGAGCCGGATATTTTGACCAAGCGGGTCTTGTAAGGGACATGCTTCAAAACCACATGCTTCAGCTGGTGACTCTAGTTGCGATGGAAGCTCCTGCCAAGTTTGATGCTGAGTTAATCAGGGATGAAAAGGTAAAGGTTATGAGGGCCATTCGCCCGTTTGTCGGGGTATCTGAACCTTCTGCCATAATCCGGGGGCAG
>Ga0164318_10002483_pt1 | contig 17157 bp, 3 predicted proteins | sample GuaBasSedimGuay9_FD_113734 | JGI IMG/M metagenome (GOLD analysis project Ga0164318, IMG submission 113734) | Subseafloor sediment microbial communities from Guaymas Basin, Gulf of California, Mexico - Guay9, Core 4571-4, 0-3 cm | ecosystem: Environmental > Aquatic > Marine > Hydrothermal vents >...
ATATCAAAATCAATCTCAGTACTATGGACCTCAGGCTGAGGCCCAATTTCACTTAAGTCATCACGGTATAAAGTTATATCTAAAATCCCTAGCGGAATAATAACTCCTTCTATATCTTTAATTTTATTCTGTAACCGTTCAGCTAAGATTGCCCCGCCTGCCCGTATTCCAATAATTACTAAATCATCCGTACCTTTATTCCTTTCTAGAATTTCATGGGAGATACGTATAAGAGCGCGGTCCATTTCTACTTTGTTCATTACATATTTTACTTTCATTAGTATATTCCTACTTTTATCGTATGCAAAAGGCAAATTTTACACATTATTAATATAATAATATTATTTGCCTATATACCATAACTAAGATTTCTGCCATTTGTTAAACTATACCATCTGCCTATATTTACCCCGCATACAACTACTTTTAGAAGCTTATTGATGCGGGGTTTATTTCGCACAGTGACTTATGTCGTGCGTCACACTCCATAAGTCACGTGCTCAATAAAAAAACCTACCCTTTTTTAGGTAGGTTTCTATATTCTTCAATTTAATAACTTTTTCCATATATCCTTCCTAGTCTCTCTGTACTAGAATTAAAGGTTTAAAGTTTTGAAAATAATAACCCAAAAACAGCATTCTGTCAAGGAATATAAGTTTAAAGACTTTTTAGAAATATGCCTTTATTTATTGAATAAATCTTAAGTGAAAACTATGCTGCAACTGCAATTTGTCTTGTCTTGATATATCGGGCTATGCTATCTTCCATGTATTTCACAAATTCTTCTGCTATATTGTTAAAATCGACTTTTAATAAATTAGCCAAAGGTAACCCATTTAGATCGACCTGCATGTCGCCTTTCTTTGACAATGCTGCTAAAAGTATGGAATTAAACGCATAATGAAAGAAAATAACTTGTTTCATAAATTTTGTAAAATTATCCTTTGAGAAATAAAATACGTTAGTTCCATATAATTCTTCTGTTTCATCAAAGCCAAGAACTATATGAGCATCATTTATGTTAGAAACAAAGTTTATTAAAATGCCCGGCATTTGACTCATTTCCACATCAAATATTTTTTTAATATATGTATACTCGCGGCTATGTTTGAAATCGCGGTGAACAAAAACGTTAAGTATAATCTCTCCTCCCTTGTTCTTCTTGTATTTTATGGCTTCTTCCCCTAGCACTTCTCTTGCTATATACGATTCATTTTTTACTATCTGGTGAGCACGCATATGCGTATTTTCACTCATAATCCCGGTATCATGTACAGATTTTACAATAGCATTACAGACAGAATCATACATAATACTATCAAACGATTGTTTTTCACTAAAACCTTTTAATATAGAAAGTGGTTCTGCAAACACATTCCAAAGTAAATCTAAATTTTCATCCCCTATCTCCACACACCTTTTAGTAATATTCTGATATTTGTTATCCTGCATTAACACCGCTCTACTATTTAGATTACGCAATGTAACTAATAAAGCCGCCTTCAGATAACTTTCAGTATCATCTCGTATAATAAGAGAATCAAATATTTCTCTAAATTTCTCATCATTAAAATATTTTTTTGCATCCTGACTTAACTCATCTTTGGTAAATATATTCGGTAAAATTATATATCCGAGCAGCTGCCAATATACTTCTTTCACAAAAACAACAAGCGGGGAATCTACGTTAGTAACATCAAACAATAAATCTTCTTTAATTATTTCCAAAAACTGACTCTTAAACCGTCCAGTGGCTATTAATGCTATCTCCTGTGCAGATTTACTTTCATGCCATAAGCCGTACTCAATAATCTCTTTCTTTAATTTCCAAAATGACATTTGTTTCATTTTCGGATTAATGTTTTTTATAACATTATCTATTTGAGTAAAAGGAATACGGAGAATTTTATCATTAACATTATCTCCCTTCCCATCTTGTGCAATTAATATATATTCACCTATCTTTTCTTCAAATTCTATGAAAAGCCCGAATGAACGTTCTTTAACTTCACGCAATGCTTGCTCAAGAATATGCCAATGCACCTCATCCATTTTAACACCAACTTCACATTTAACTTTTATTCCTTCAAAATGCCTATAATATTCTTCTTGCTTTCCTTCAGCATCCTCATCAAAAAGTTTAATTTGCCTAGATAATTTTTTCTTGATTTCTTCTTGTCCTGGCATAATTTCTTCATCTTTTACATCCTGCCCGTTTATATCACTCTCTCGTTTTGAATTACCAGCATCTAAACTTTGAGCCACAGATGTAACAAGCAAATCCACTGCCTCTTTAAAATTCTCAATCGGAGGTTTAGGTTTAATAATATCATCATCTCCTATATTTCTAAAAAGAGCGAAAGGCTTTTCTGTTAAAGAATCTTTAAGCACTATCCATTTTTCATTTTGTTTCTTGCCCCCAGCATCTTTATACCTCAAAGTATACACCTGTTTATCCCGCCTTGAAATATGTTCACGTAATTCTCTTGTCTGCATAGCATCAGCATATTCTGACCAAAATTTATCTTTGTTATCTTTTAAAATAAACCGATAAAATTTCTTCGTTTTATCTGTATAAGTAGCTAAATTGATTATAGCCATTTCAATTGAAGGCTTTTTATTGTATTTAAAATTATAATCTCCTTTTAGGAAATAATCTTTTTGAGAACCATCCCCTGTATATTCTATGTTAATAGCACTTTTATTATGTAACCAATCTGTTCCAAATGCGCCACTATTACCTCGCATAGCAATATATTCACGTGTTTGTCTAGGGACAATAGCACGAAAATACCACTGAGGAGTAAGAGCGAGCGCTCTTATCAATTTCTCCTCAGAATGAGTCATTTGTTGCTTATTCTCACGTATAACCTTCCATTTTTCATACGCTGAAAGTTTATCGAATCTTTTATTAAATTTAGTTATCTTTTCAACTGCAGTTTTAACTTCATTATCATCAATAACATGAGAAAGCTTTGCAAGTGAGGGGGGTTTTCTTTCTCCGCATGAATGCCAAATGTTATAAAACTTTATAACTCTATCCAGCGCCCCAGCGGTTTGCCCTTCAAAACTGTTACGCCATTTTTTAAATTCCTTTATAAACTGCTTCTCAGTTTCTTTATCAGGCTTATAATCAAGCACATCATCTTCATATTTCATTAAATCATAAAAATTATACTTGTCTCTTAATTTAATTATTAGACGATCGCGACTTGAAACTAGCCAATAGAAATACTTCTTCAATTGGGAGCGTGCACTGTTTCCTCCCCTCCCTAAACGACTTAATACATTATCAAAACTGTCTGAACCCAATTCTGCTATTACATCTTCAATAATATTAATAGCATTAATCTTTGCTTTTACCTTTATCGGTTGACCCAATTTTTCTTTTGTTGCGCTAAGCGATTCAATTATTTTATCTCGTTTATTTTTATACCATACTCCCTTTTTTACTTTCATTTTCTTAATAACACGTATCTCATCCAATATAGGTTCAATATCTTCAATAACTGCACCTATTCGCTTTATTTCCTGATTAATAGATCGCATAATGTGTATCGGTTCTCTAATCTCTTTAGGGCGTTTGTAGAGACGATATTTGAAATAATACAATAAAAAATTTCGGAGTGGTTCGTCTTCTTTTTGATGAAAATCCTCAGTCCACGTGCCTGCCATTTTTTCATTTACGTGTATGATTTCATCATAAATTAGTTTCCTTAGGAAATTCTTTCCTGATTTTGTCTCGGCAAGTTCTAGGAATGAAATTTTGGGAAGATATATAAATTTTCCGGTTCCACCGCGTGTGCCGGCATGAGAAAAAATCCATCGACGGGTATCTATGTGATAAAAAAGCAAACGTTGTTCAATCGAATCAGGCGGTCCATGATTATGTTCCACAAGGATTATCTTTATGTCTTCAGGAAGCCTTTTTACTATAGACTTTAAGGTTTGAAAATACTCCTGGTTAAATTCTGCTCCCTCTATTTCTTCACCATATATTTGTATCTGCCGTGCATCCTTTAAGTATGCACGGAGATCTTTATGCGATTCTAAATCATACGCATTTAAGGATGCAAGATGTGGAGGAATATCATCTTTATCCTCATCTATTGACCCATCTGATTCCCTAATGTCGGTAAGACTCTGCACATCACTTTCTTTGCTTTTTCCCACCATAGATTCTGCGATAATTTTATTAATTATGGGGCATATTTCTATAAATCTTCTTTCCTCTTTATCAAACATAAATATTTTTAATACATTCTCTGGCTTTATATCTTCCTCTGTATAATAAACAGACCCTTTCTGCTGTATAGAACAGTTGGGTCTATCAATCTGGTAAATAATTGAATAAAAATCTTTGTTAGCATAATCTTTCCCATGCGGATAAAAAGCAGTGCCTATTTCTCCCTCGGGATTAGTAGATACATAAAACCTTTTATCGAATGTACCGCTCATTAGTTCACGCCGCATGCCGTAAAAAACTATTGTTTTAAGATCATCAATACTTACACGCCGTCCGCGATAAGCATATTTTTCTTCATCAAATGGTATATCAGACGCTAAATCTTCAATATTTGGAATAGTATTCAAACAATTTTCTAATTCTTCTTCATCTTTAAAACAAAAATCCTTTAATGAAGACTTAATTTTTTCACCTCTATTTTTAAGTAATTCCCATTTGCCTGCTTCAATTTGATTAATAAATATTTCTATTAAATCCATTTTTTTCTCAAAATAAGTCATTTGATATTCATTATAATACCTATAAAAAAGCAATAACGGCTCTATTTGATTTTTTTCATACACATCCAAATCATCCATCAAAAACAAACCTTCCTTCTCTAATAAAAGGAGTCTTTTTCTATATAATAATGCCTTATACAAAAGATTTAAGTATCTTTCAAATTTTTTCCAGTCTCCCGTCTGTAAATATTTCAATTCATTAAGCGCCTCTTTATTGTCCCAAAACCAAAAAAACCATTTAAGGTCTTCCATAGATACAGACAAAGGTAAATCAATTCCAGTCTTTTCCCTTATAACTCTAAAATATTTTCTAAATCCATCACTTTTAAAATCAACATCTGAAGCATATAAATAAATATAATTAAAGATGGCAAGCACTCTTAAAAAATATTCACGTTCTTTGATTGTAATTTCCCTGCCTAAGGCATTACTTATACATAACTCAAACTCCTGGTCGGTAATTTGACCGTTTGATAATTGAGATAAAAGCATCTTATTTCTAATTAAATTATAAATAATAATTGTCTCATTATGAGAAAACTCCCTCAACCTAAGCAGTCCCTTTAAAACAGAAAATACTTCCTTTTCTCCTGCTCCCTTTAGTGTATTGCTCATAAATTCGCCGGTATTACCAAGAAGAATAGCAGCTCGTAGTATATCGTAATCCCTAGGCTGTAATGTCTTAATTGCGAGTCGGTTAATAACCTCAGATCCTTCTTCTTTACAATAATCAACAAATATTTCATCTAGTGCATAGAGTGCTTTTCTTATATTCTTTTTGTACATCTGAACCATAAAATTATCTAAACTCATAATTTTCGAAACCTGTATTCTTTTCTTCCCGATAATATCGTAAAGCTCATTAATATAGTTATTTACATCTTGTTCATATTGGTAGACAGGCTCTACTTCCAGCTCCTTTTCATCAGGATAAAAAAGGTCATATATTAATGACTGTAAAAGTTCTTCAATAACCGGATAAGAAAAATATTCCTTACCGCATTTATAATTATGTTTAACCATTGCTTCTAAGTCTTGAGGTGAATAAAGCAAATTTATTATTTTATCAGCAGCCTCATCAGATGCTCCCTCAATTTCAATACACTGCGCTCCGCAAAGTTTTATATCCTGTTTATAAACAGGATACGGATAAATACAAACAGGCTTTTTATAATAAACAGTCTCAAGCCATGCATTTCCCCACCCTTCAATTTCACTCGTATAAAAAACCATATCACACGCGCTATAAGCAACTCCTAAATCAAACTGACCATCCTGAGGACCGATCTCATTATTCTCACCTGCATCAATAAGATTAATCCCCAAAGCTTCTGCCTCCATCTTTAGTTCCTGCCAGTAAGTGTAACCTTCATCCCCTGCAGCATGGGTGACCATAACATGAATTTTTCGTCCTGGCTCCTTATCCATTATTTTCCTAATTTGCTTAAATGCCAGCTCCAATTGTTTCCTACCGACCGGTCGTACAGGAAGGAGAAATAACCAATCATCTTTTGCAATATTATAATGTTTTCTAAAATACTCTAAGATTTTAGGATCAATTTCAGGCTCCTTCTCAAAATTCATAACATTAGGAGCTATATCTGCATGAATACCAAAATGTCGCCTTAAAATATCCTGTTGAAAACTATTAATAACCACACTTTTTGTAGATTTACTTGTTGATTTCACTAACCTCTTTATCATTTTTTCAATATATAAGCGAGGCAGTTTTTTGAATCTATCCCGTTCCCATGCAAAATCATGATTATGGTCAATTCTTTTTATATCAATCCCCTCTGCTGCAAGCTCCTCCTGAAGCTCTATAACAGCTAATGCAAGAGGAAAGTTGCCAGGATATGCCATAATATTCTCTGTTATCATAATATCTATCTCGTTATCAATAAGAAATTTTCTCAGATTCTCTTTTATCTGATTTTTCAATGTATTAATTTTTTCAATATAACTTTCATAAATATCATGCGGTGAAAATATTCGTTCATGCAGTTCTTGAATTTCTTCATCAAGAAAATGAGCTGGAGGGAACGTTATGCCTCTCTCAGCAGGTATAAAGTCTGGAGTTTTAGTCTCACCCGAGTAATAAAAGACCTCTGCCCCTTTGTTATGCAAAATCTCAGCCCATTTATTTGCTTCTTGTGATACACCGTCCAATCCTGCTAAACGGGTTGAAATAATACCAACTTTTTTTCCTTTAATAACGGTCTCTTTTGTAATTGGTTCATCATCTGAAACTACCTCATAAGGCCACAAGAGACCATTATCAGGCACACCAGCAAAGTGAAAAGCTTTCCATGGTTCATCTCTCATAATCTCATCCCATGAACGAGTTTCTTTTTTCCACCTGTCTGGCGTATCATCTTCTTCCTTTTCCTCAACTTTTCCGAAAAGCATATCTATTATCTTTTCTCCCTGTTGTTCAATATCATTTTGAGGCACAGCCGAAATATCACTGATAATTTTTCGAAGGAGTAAAGAAAAAACCATAAATTTTCCAAGCCTTTTATTAAAAATATATATCTCATCTATGTCACTCGCAGGTATATCATATTCGGCGAAGAAACTCCCATCGTCTCTAATTTTAAAACATGAACTCCTTCTCTTAGATTGTATAATAATATTATAAAAATTTCGTTTTATCTTCCCTGCTTCATCTATTGAAGGCCTAAAACTATTTTTCCCTGATTTTATTAAATCCTTAGTGAAATTCAAAACATAATTATCCGATTCTTTGTCTTTAACTCCAAATACTACAGGCAATTTTTCTTCAAGGAATAGTCTGATTGATGTAGAAGCGGCACGTCTTCCATGATATACATTTTCTTCATCGTCCTCAGGCAAATCATAATAACGAAAATCATCCCAAGAAAAATCATTTAATTCACCCTCCGTCTCAAAAATACAATCCTCGAGAAATAACTCTATTCCCTTTATAACAAGACGCAACCTTTGGCCTTCCGGATAAAAGCCGTTTTTTAATGCTGCTTCACGAACTCTAGAAATAAACAAATCCCAAACCTCTTTTTTCTGCTCTTCCTGCTCAATTATATCTTCGGCCCAGGCAACAATTTCACTTAATTCAACCCGTTTTTCGGGTGTTACATAAGTTAAGATATCCAGTAAACAATCACAGTGACGCTCACGAATAGAATCATCCTCAAAATTACAAAAGCCTTTATCCTGTAAAAAAACTGCTTTATTACGGAGCTTTAGAGCACAATCTATAAGCTGAAGAAATTCATTATCCTCTTCTTTAGTGCTTTCCTCTAACCTCTCCAATTCCTGAGCTGCCCCGCTCTTGCCTATAAAATATAAATATCCGCTCAAGTCCTTAATTGAATCAGGTACATGAGGCTCCCGCATAATTCCCATTAATGTAGGAAAATAGCTTCCATCCGAAACAAAATGATCTCCTGATTGAATCGTAAGAACATAACTAAATATTCCAAGCATTCGTAAAAATATTTCACATTCTTTATTTATCTCTCTTGAACCAAGAACTGTCTTGATATGATCTTCGAATTCTTTTGCCGTAATTGTAGAGTCTCCCCCCAAACTCCATACATACGGCACAGTAGAAATTAAATTAAGAATTAGCCTCCTTTGATTTTCGGAATAGCCCCATTTTATAAGTATTTTTTCCAAAACCTCTGAAACATATATCTTATCATCCTCACTTTGTGACCTTCCCAAAAAGCTTTCTGTATGGTTTATAAGTACAGCTGTTCTCAATATATCGCGCTGCTCGGAATCTAATAGATAAGCATGACGAAAAATAACTCTTCCCAATTGAGATGTCACGGGTTGTGACAATATTTTATCAAGTATATCCAACTCATTCTTAAGTTGAGTCTGCCTTGATATAATTTTAAAGGGTTTACGTATTTTCTCATGTAATAACGTAACATCTTCATTAACAATATCATCACCTGTAATCTCTTTTAAATGTTTAAGGTAAAAAGCAATCTGTTCATCTATATTACTCCCAAAAGGTGGTTGATGCTTTTTATCAGAAAATCCATCACCAGAGCTACGGTGTTCTGCTGCAAATTGTAGAAACGGTATTTTAACTTGCTTTATGTCTTTACCCTTTAGTATCAGTTTAGTAACAGATATCGGCACAGGAAATAATCGGAGGTTCTGATACAATAACCTTAATAGATCAAAAGATAAACCTATACTTGAAAATAAAAATAATTGATTTCCTAAAACTAAATCAACTATTATGCCGATAATAAAAAATGCTCCAAAGGCATAAAACTCACTAAAACCATTTTTGCCATTCTTCATGTCTGATGAGGCAGGTTCCTTTTTCTCGACAACCACGAACCTCCCTTGGTTGCCAAACCCATCCGGTACCCACTGTACCTTTCCTATTTTCGGTAATGAGAAACGCACTTTATACCCATACTCTCCGCACGCCGTTGGTGTGATCACTCCGGTAAAACGGAAACTATTTTCATCGATTTGTTTTACTTTAGTCATAGTAATCGGTTGTTTATCCCACTCACCGCCGCTCCAGCAAATTTCAGCCAACACCTCATCAATGAATTCTCTCCCACTATTCAGTTTTATGACACCTGATACTTCAAATTCATCACCCAAGGTAATCTCGTGAAACATCGCTGTACTTGGTCGCACATCTCCAGCCCACTCCACTTCTTTTTTGAGTCTTTCTTTTTCCAGTCTTTCTTGTTCCCGTTTCTTTCTCTCACGCTTAGCAGGTAGAAAAACTTCCAACACATACCGCTTTACCATATTGCCAATATCTAATGCTTGGGCATCCTTATATACTTTTCTTCGCAATTCTATCCATTCGGTATCACCTTCATCCCTCCATTTATAATAAAGGTCTGAAATAATCTTTAACTTATCGTACAGACTCTTCGGGGAATTTTTTTCAATAAAAAATCCATTACCATAACCCACGGCCTCTCCCTCTTTTTTAGGAATATACTCACGGATCCACTCAAGCGACCACCCACCCTCAAACCCTATGGTAGGATTACCATTGGTCACAGCCCTCATACCACTGGTACCGCACGCCTCTTCATCAGGCCGTGGCATCTCAATCCACGAATCACACCCCGAAGCAGCTGCTTTCATAAGTTCGATATCATTGCCCGATATAAATATAAACCTACCCTTTAAAGCCGGGTCTTGCATCCAGCTTAAAAATTCGCGAACCCAATGTTGGAGTGTAGGATCAAACGGATTCACTATAATACCACCAAGTACGATTGTTATACCTAATCCTTCAAGCTCGAGCTCTTGGCCGTCAAGCACAACTGTTGTCTTGACTCCTTTATCTTGGCACAATGCTTTAATAATATCTTTTAACATGGGATATTGTTGCTTGTAGTGATCAATTCTACGAATAGCCATAACAACAGGTTCGTTCAAATCTATCTTTATGCCTCTTTCCCTAAGCTCGATGATGTTTCCCAATTTCTGTTTATCTTCCTGATGGATATCCCATAACTTCTGTGGAGTGAGTTTTTCCTCTGCAGCTTCGGCGGCCACTATAGCATCGCTTTTCCAAAATTGGCCCGTACCGTTCATAATCCCTTTTATTTTATAAGCAAATTCAGGGAACATTTTTCTAAGAATTTCGGCATGCCGGTTACTGACGCCATTAACAACATCAGCAAGACTCATTGCTGCATACGAAAAATCAAGCATACCCTTATGGATAAAATTATCTCTGTATTCTGCAGGAAGCCCCAGTCGATCAAACCAGTCTTGATTACCATAGCGGGCCATACCTGCATCAATAGGCGTATGATTGGTAAATACATACGTAACATCTTTGAAATAAGGATCTTGTTTCATTTCTGACATAGCTACAACAGTATGTGCCTCGTTGAGGCGAAAGATGCTTGGTCGTATACCCATTTTTTTCATAAGACTTGGTACTGCTTTTCCCATCAACACTTGTTGATTTAATCGCTTAGCATTATCCTCAGTATATAGAATGTCATTGACCTCTTCGCATGCAAATAGAAAGGCAGGTGTACCCCCACGGCTAATAACAAAAACCGCAACGTCATAAGGCCGAAATCCATGACGCTGGCCGTCCCAGAGTTCGACTGTAATTTTGACTTGTCGTTCAACCTGTCTTCCATGCTCATCGGTAACTGTTTCAGTCAAAATTTTTATTGGCTTTGCGGGATTTTGATCCAGTTCCAGAAATTGTACCTGTTCTGGTTCATCCATAAAGGTTCTAATGTTAATCCTATTATTGGGATCAACAATACGTCTGTCATAAAAAGTCATCTCCCCTTCAAGTATTTGCCGTTTATGACTCGCGTGTACAGCATGCCGAGGATCCGTAACTGGTACAATCATACGCTCATACATAGGCATCATTAAACAAGCCTTTACACCCTCTTTAGCATAACCTTCACCCGTATCAGACTCTAAAATCCCAAGTCCTCCTTTGCCCATGGCTGTAGCAAAAAAGTCCATTTCAATCAAATGGGACTCCATCGAAATGTCAACGATAGGGCCGCCTAATTCATTAAGTGCTTTTTCCCATTCATTTTTTGGCACAGTGGGCGTAAGATAAGAAGGAACATTGTCATATATTTGAATCACACCAATTTTTTTAGATTGATCTTTTGCTGCACGGCCGATAATATCCCTTAATCTATGTACCATATTTTTATCATGAATAGCAGCATAAATTGCCGTCTCAAGCATATCAGGACTCAGCATAAGACCTTCTTGTTCAGTAACATCCTCTTTAATTTCTTTTTTTAACTCAAAAATGGCATCAGCTACTTTTTGTATATAGGGATCTTTAATATGTTCCTTTATAGCTTCCAGACGGGCAACAAAATTAAATTTCTTATATATCTCATGTTGCCAATAATGACTAAATCCCTTTTTAATCTTTACAGCAGCTTCAATATTGCCAACTGCTGTCGCCAGACCATTGATCTGACTGAATGTAATATAACTTGTGAGATGAGGGGCAAGCGGCACAAGGTTACCTATCATACGATCTATATAACCGGTCCGATCCACTATATCTTGAATATGCGGTGTAATTGTTACATATGAAATATTTTTCTCCTTAAGCATTCGAGCGACACCTTCTGAGTGGTACCCACCAACAACTAAAACCCCAGAAGATTTACTTTCTTTATCCATCTTTTTTATAAGATTCTCAATCATTGCTTTTTCTCTCTCTTCAGCAAGCAAGTAGAATTTCTTCACTGATGGCAAAATTTTTCGGAGATTAGAAAATTTATTCGACAAATGAAAATTAATAGAATGTTTTTCTGCAATACTAATGAGGTCACTGATTATTAGGTTCATAACATCCCCAGCCCCTAGCTTACTCCTTTTATTAAGGAGGCCGTGTGAGTTAAGTTTTCCCTCTCTATAAAGGTGGGCATTGGGGATATTAACATCTTTACCAAAAACATATTCAACATCGTCTCTGGTACCTTTTAAGGTAAAAACTCTCTCTAAACGTTCTAAATAATCTTGTATTTGAACTAAACTTTTCTCATCCGAGTTTTTAGCCAGTTTCAATGCAATATCAAATCTGAGATTATTTACTTCACTGCTTAAAACTGCCATATCAAGGAGAGCGTACTTATGTTCCAGAATTATTTTCCTTTGTATGTGTGGGTACTTTCGTCTTACATCAATACCTTTTTCAATAGCATAATTGTACAACTGGGATATTAATTGATAATTCTTTGTCTCAATTTGATGAGAACGTAACATACACCTTCCTTCTGCATACCCGCCTGCCGAGCAGGGTGTACCCCCTTTGATAATTGGGACTTCGGAGTCCTGAAGTTCCCCATTGCCACAAGTCTCTGTGGTATTAAGTGAGGGGTTAAAATCCTTAAACTCCGATCCTAGCTTTTCTGTTATATTTTTAATTTCATTCTCCAATTCATTCTTCTTAAGGCAAGCGCTGAGGAGCGCTATTTCCTTAAAAAGTTGAAGCTGTGCATACTCAAACATGTCGATATTATTTTTTTCTCCAATTTTAAATAGTTTCAGAATATATTCATTTAAATCCATCTTTTGTTTTTCATATCTCATGCATATTTCATCAAATGATTTAAGGTCGGAGTTAAATAGTTTTTGCTTTAAACACGCCAAGGCATCATCTATAGCTTCAATGCAATCTTCCATTTCACTTTTAAGTGAAGATACAGCAAAAAATTGTTTAAAGTCATCATAAAAAAGGCCTTCATCTTCAACACCCCACAGTTCGATAGGATACTGACATGAAATTGCAGCGTGTTCCGAACCTGTTAAGTACCCTTTTTTGACCATTTTTTCTGAGGCTAATTCACGTGCTTCCAGTATTGGATATTTTCTGAACATATCAACAGGCACATCACCTATTGCTCCTTCAACTCCTATTATAAAATCATCTTGTAAGTCCGTAACATCCCCCGCCCTTTGGGCACCCCCTTTATTAAGGGGGACGTCTGAATCCAGTACTTCCCCCCTATTAAGGGGGGTGACAAAATTATGGGGGGTATTACGGTCAAGTGTTATTTGCGGCAGGAGAGCCTGAATTATCTCGGCTATATTTTTTTGCACACCAAAATTATCATGTGCATCCTCTACTATAATGACAGTCCTGTCATTATCCACGGATTGACACTGATTTAATTCGCTGTTTTCATCCTGAAAACTTCTTGGACGGATTGACACGGATTGTTTATCGGACATCCGTGATAATCCGTTTTTTTTAAATCCGTGTTCATCAGTTTTTTTCCACCTCTCCTTCACTTTTCCATACTCTTGGGGAATGCGTAGACGGTAAATAAAATCAGGTGCAGACAAAGCAATCGTGGTAGTAGTAAAAACTACAATAAGTAAAACTGCTGTTATTTTAATAACACTTTTGACCATAATATCTCTTTTTTTATTTTGGAAAAATGGTAGGAGCCAATAAACAAACACTCCACCTGTTTGCAACTGGCTGTCATAAGCTTCCGTTTACCCTGTGTAATTCCACTTTGCTGAAGTAAATTTTTTGCTATTTCACAGGATTATCCGTCTGGACGTGATCCTCAATCCTTGAGACCTCTTAGACCCTGTAGCTTTGTGTCCCTGAATTTCTTCAAGTTTACTAAAATCTATTTATTGTAAATATATATACTTTATTATCAAAAACTTTTCAAAATTGTCACACAAATAACCTGATAATCTGTAGAAATTAGTCTTATATTATAATACTTTAACTTTAAATGATTTAAAAATTACGTAACTTATTTAACTAGATATAATTATGATTATATAAAGTATAGCATAAAACTATAATTTTTCAATGTTTTTAAATGATATTATTAAGTATTTATTAATAAACAAATTAAGACTAAATATAAATTTATCTGCCTAAAAATACTAAAATAAATATTACTTTAAAGATATTATTCACAATTAAATACGGACATTTTCATACAAAGGGGAATACTTCTTAGCTAATAAAGCGGCACCTAATGCTCCAATTATTTGTGGATTATAAGGTAGGTTAATTTTTTTGTCTAAACTTCTTTTTATTATCTCACGTATTGCAATATTATTGCTAACACCACCGGTCAAGGTAACTTCATCTTTTATTTTTACTTTATTTACAAGACTAATAATGCGGTCCACAACTGAAGAATGAATAGCAAAAGCAATATCTTCTATACGCTCTTGACGAGATATAAGTGATATGACTTCCGACTCAGCAAATACTGTACAAGTACTACTGATTTTTAAGTCCTTGCCTGAAATAAGTGCTTTTTCACCAAATGTATTAATGGGAATATCTAAGATATGTGCCATAACTTCTAGGAAACGGCCGGTCCCGGCAGCACACTTATCATTCATAACAAAATCATTGACTTCTCCGTTTTCCGTTAATTCCGTAACTTTAGTATCTTGTCCGCCGATATCTATTATAAGGCGGGTCTTAGGAAAATAATACAATGCTCCATAAACCTGTGCTGTTATCTCGGTAATTGTTTTTTGTGCATACTCAACCTTTTTACGGCCATATCCAGTAGCAACAATAAAGGAAATCTCATTAATAGATAATTTTCCTTCCTTCAAAATAAAATCTCGCACCGAATTAATTGCCTTTTGAATATTTGCACCTGTTTTCACAATATGATACGAAATAATTTTGTCTTCTTCATCTAAAAGTACAGCTTTAGTTGCAATTGATCCTACATCAACACCGATATAATACATATTCATCATCTCTATTCATAAAATTAATTATTAAAAAAACTCCAGGAATAAGCCGGATCCTGTAATGTCTTACCGCACATACCCTGAAGGTAGCATGGCAAGAAATGATAGCCATTTATCTTAGTATGCAAGTTACCTTACATCTCTAACGACCTACCCGAGATTGATAAGGAAGCGGATCACTTCCCCCTGACCCCTTGAGAAAAAGTAGCGAGTAGACCTGCCCGCCGCTTCGCTTTGGCAGGCGGGAAGTAGAGAGTAGCGAGAAAATAACTGAATCCCTATTTCATCAATATTGATAATTTTGATTTCTCTCTACTTGCTACTCTCTACTTAATTCCAAGAGGTCAGGATCATCTCTTATTTGGTCTTTCTCCGCGTAGAGATTACCGCTTTTCACTCCGGCCTATCCCGCCCTTTCTTGATATTAAACATCAAGAAAGGGCGGGACATTGTCCGGCATTAGTCTCTGTGGCTCTAATCCGTCCGCCATGTTTTTGACGGAGACGGGCGTTACCCGCTACGCTATCCTATGGAGTCCGGACTTTCCTCTCGAAATATAAATTTTCGAGCGGCCATCTTCCTGGAGTTAATAATTTATTTCTACTAATTTATGTTTAATCAACACTATACTATATTCAAATTCATTTATTTACTACTTTATACATGAGAAAAATACCGCATATACTCAAAACAAAATTTGGTATCCATAAAGCAACAGACGGAATTAATATACCCTGTATTGCAATTGTATTGGCCCATGCAAACATAATATAATAAACAGTAATTACTCCTAATGATAAACCAAAACTAATTACTGCCTCGCCTCTATGTGTTATAAGCGCAAGAGGAAGTCCAATTAATGCAAAAACAAAAGGAGCAAACGAAAATGATAATTTTTTATGAATCTCAGCACGTAATCTATTCATCAAATCCCCTTGAAGTAATACTTTTTGATCCTCCGTTCTTAAATTGTAAACAAGCTCATCAATAGTCATATCTTTAGTCTTCTTACTAATTTTACTGCTATCATCAACAACAAATGGATGCAAAATAAACGTTTCAAAATCCAGTTTATAAAAAACTGCGGGGTCATCCGGATTCGGTTCGTCACTTGTTCCATTATACAATTTCAGAGAAACTGTTTTTTTATCAGGATCTGAAATAATTTCGCCCCTCTCAGCAACAATAGTACGGGTTGGTTGATTTTCCAATGGCTGATAAATAGTAATATTTTTAAGAATGTTACCATCAATTTCATGGACAAAAATAACGTATCCTTCAAATTCCTTAATAAACCTCCCTGCCTCCAAATATGCAAGCGGTTTTTTCACTAAAATATTTTTCAATGCTTTGCGGTAGGCAAAATGTGTTTTTGGTAAAATCTGATCATTCATAATAAGAGAAAATAAACTAAGAACAATACTTACAAGTAAAATCGGTAAAAGTATTTTAAAAATATTTATACCGCTAGCCTTCATGGCGATTATTTCATTATTTTGTGCCATATGGCCAAAAACAAGCAAAATTGCCGTCAAAATACTGGTTGGTATAGTAAAACTTAAAAGACGAGGAATTAAAAGAACAACAATACGTAAAATATCAAAAATATCAACCCCCTTATTAATTATAAGATCTGCCATTTTTACAAGATTTCCTACAATGAAAATAAATGTAAAAATAAGCAATGAAACGCAAAATGGTATAACCAATTCCCGTAATGTATATTCACGTAATAATTTCATAAAAATCCTTTTATATTATCTCACTCATCATATTTATTCCAACGCCCATAAATCCTGTTCCCACAAAATAAACATTTATTATCTTTAATATTAAAACTCCGAACAGTGTATCCAATACGTTCAACCACAACCTTACCGCACTTAGGACAAATAGTATCCTGACCTTCTTTTTCTCTAACATTTCCAAGATAGACGTGATTAAGCCCTTCTTTGAGAGCTATCTCTCGGGCTTGTTTAAGTGTTGCAACCGGCGTAGGTGGTAAATGTTTAAGTTTATACTGAGGGTGAAACCTCGCAAAATGAACAGGTATATCAGGAGATACTTCATTTACAATCCATTTGCACATCTCACGTATATCAGTCATATTATCGTTAATAGTCGGAACAATTAAATTTGTAACCTCAACAACTACTCCCTTCTTATACAAAT
>Ga0164318_10002484_pt1 | contig 17156 bp, 15 predicted proteins | sample GuaBasSedimGuay9_FD_113734 | JGI IMG/M metagenome (GOLD analysis project Ga0164318, IMG submission 113734) | Subseafloor sediment microbial communities from Guaymas Basin, Gulf of California, Mexico - Guay9, Core 4571-4, 0-3 cm | ecosystem: Environmental > Aquatic > Marine > Hydrothermal vents...
CCCTTTCCCCTTCACAATCTCAGCGCGAATCCTCTGCTCATTCTCAAACACACTCATCGCGCGATTAGCAACCTCAACCGCATCCATAGCAGGCACAACAACAACTCCGTTATCATCACCCACAACAAAATCACCATCACACACATCCTGCCCACCACAATTTACGCGCACACCAATCTCACCAAACCCCTTCGCCTCACCGGCATTAGGCCGGACATAGCGCGCAAAAGCGCAAAAATCCAGCTTCCGAATCTCATCAATATCACGAATAGTCCCATCAATAACAACCCCCGAAACACCGCGCCCAACAGCACTATGACTCGCAAGCTCACCCCACAAAGCAATATCACCGCCATCAGCATCAATCACAATAACATCACCCTTTTTAGCACCATCAATCGCGCGGACAGGCTTCGACCAGTCCCCATTCATCGCACGGACAGTAACAGCACAGCCAACCATCTTGCGCCCTAAAGTCAGAGGCAAAATCCCGCTCATCGCACCCCGGCCATGCATAGCATCACAGATATTAGGAGTAGAAACCTTCAAAAAAATCCCACGAGCCTCATCCAGCTTATGCGCACGCCTGTCAACACCCTTGAAACCACCGGAAAGACACGCGAAAATCTCATCAACCGCAACACCAACATCATCCCTCTTGGTAATTGCACTGCCTATAATCAAAATATCCGCACCCATACGCCGCGCATCAACAACACTACAAGCATCAAGCCCACCCGCAACAGCAACAGGAACACCAACCGCTTCTTTTAGCGAAGAAAGATTCTCATCAACAACAGACCCCCTCATCTGCTCATCAATACTCAGATGCGACACAACATAAGATGCACCCATCGCCTCAACATCCCGCGCCCGATTAACAACCATGTCATGAGCAACACCAAGCAAATCAACCATAATCTTAACACCATACCTCTGCGCTTCCTTCACAGCATCAACAATAGTAGAATCATCAGACATCCCAAGAACAACAACAACATCAGCACCAGCCTTCGCCGCAATCTCAACCTCTGTGGCCCCGGTATCAACAATCTTCATATCAGCAACAATAACAGTCTTTGGAAAAGCCCGCCGAAACTTACGCACACACTCAAGCCCCTCCGCCTTGATAAGCGGCGTACCAACCTCAAGCCAGTCAACACCCTTAGCAACACAGACCTCAGCAACCTTCATAGCCCTGTCAAAATCAACAAAATCCAAAGCCACCTGAACAATAGGCCTTTCACCCATTCAATTCACCCCCACAGGCAGCCAGAGAAAGCCTATCGCGCATAGCAGTAAACATCAAAGAAAGATTCTTCTGATTATCAAACTCATCCACAATTCCACGAAGCTGCGCATCATCAAACCCCTTAAGCCTCTCAATCTCAGAACAAAGCAAAGGATAACACCGGACAATATTATCAACAATCGTAACATCCGCTGCCTGCGCACTCCTCGAAAACGGGCTCAAATCAACAGTAACAACAGTCTTACCCATCGCGCGAAGCGCCTGTGTCCTGTCCCCGTCTTCAAGCGGCACAAGCACAACATCAGCACAAAAAATACCCGAAGCACTCACCCTACCACGCTCATGCAGAAGCCCGGGAATCCTTTCAGAAGCATCATCGGAAACCCCAAGAACCGAAGAAGCACCGCCATCAACCAAAATCTTACGAACTGCATCCTCCCTCTCACGACTCCGGTAAAACAAATTAACCTCAACAGGACACAAAAGCAGTCTGGAAAGCGTCACAATATCACCCACAACAAGCGCCGCCGCATTCCCATTGACAGAAATGACAGGCTTTTTGGCAAGCAAAAGCACACAAGCCGCAGCCTTAATTGCCTTCAGCGCAACATCATGCGTCCTCTCACCAAGAATATAATCAAACGCCTCGCCCCTCCCCTGCGCAATCAGCCCCTCGCACGCAACAGCACCACCCCTAAACCCCGAAACCAGTTTCTCGCGCACCATAAGCGACTCATAGCGCGGATGCGACTTAGGAATATCAACCATAACCATCACAACAATTCAGGGAGCCTGTAGCCGACCTTAGTCTTAAAAACACAGCCCACACCCTCTAATTCATCAAGCACCTTTTTATTCATATCGCGACCAACAAAAACAAATCCACTCTCACCAAGCATAGTCTGGGAAGCAAAACACCCCTCGATCCTATTCAGCCTCCGGATAACATCCAAAAGCCGCCCTGAACCAAACCCTGCCTTCTGTGAAAACTCAACCGAACACTTCATAAAATTCTCAAACACAGGATCGCAAAACAGCCTCTCCAAAACATCATCAGCAACCACATTCAACTCAGAAAAACCATCCTTCCCAATAACCTCATTCGTATCAACCCCCCCAAACGAAAAACAGACCAGATCACGCATCTCAGTATCAACATTCTCAATCACACAATAACCAGGCGCACCTTCCTTCTTCCTCAACTCAACCCCACCGAAAAGCATCGGTCCAACATCACCAAGACCAGTACCGCACTCAACCTCAGCCGCATGCGCCGCCCGCCCGATATCACAAACACTCATCCCAAGAGAAAAAACCTCATTAAGACACATCCCGACCCCAACAGCACAGGCACCGGACACACCAAACCCTGCCCCGCAAGGCAGCTTCGTAACATGGCGAACAACAATCCTCTTGCCCTTCAAAACACCCATCTTCTTTATCACAGAAAAAGACACGCAAAAATCAGTCATCTCACCATTAAGATACACAACCACACCGGACCCCGCACAAGTCTCAACCGAAGTTTCAACTCCCTCATCAATCACAATACCTGCTCCGCGGGAACCGGAGCGCAGCACATCATCATGCACACACACCCTGAAGATACACGAAATATGCCCCGGACAATAAGCTCTGGCATTCATTGCAATCACTTCACACAATTATTCTCATCAACAAAAACAACCCTCTGCCTGAACTCACGAAGCTCAGGCTCATCATAAACCCCAAAAGAAGCAATAATCACAATATCCCCTGCATCACACAGAAGCGCAGCACTCCCATTGACACAAACACATCCCGCATCGCCGCGAATTGCATAAGTAACAAAGCGCTTGCCATTAGTAACATTCCACACATGCACCTTCTCAAAAGGCAAAATACCCGCTTCATCAAGCAATCCCGGGCACACAGAAATACTCCCCTCATAATCCCTATCCGTACCAGTAACAGTAGCCCTGTGAATCTTAGACTTGCACATAAACCTCTTCATAAAATAGATATTCAGCACCCTGACTTTTAAACCTTCCGAAAACACCAATAAAACATACGTCAAATGTCGAAAAAAGAAACAACATATCTACATAAAATAACCCAAAGAACACTTCCCAAGGAAAAAACATTCAACAAACAGAAAGACAAAACAGGCACACTCACTTTTTCCCGCAAAAAGGACAATAAGCCAAATCCACATATTTCAGATTCTTACACTTTAAACATTTGGTCTTTACCTGTCTCCCGCACTTTGCACAATACACTTCTGCCAACTCCAGATTAAATCCGCAATTAGGGCATTTATTATCCTTCAAATACCTGTAGGCAACCCTCTTTGGATCATAGACCTTCTTCTGGATATAATACACAATTCCCCCCAGAAGGACAATTACCACCACAACAGAACCATAATACACCAGGTATTTCAATATCGAAACACTCATCAGAACACGAAATATCTCCGCAAACCACTCCATCGGCAAAATCTCATACAAAAAAACCAACACAACCTGCAAAAACAATATCGTTGACGCAAAGAATATCGACGTAATAATTATTGTGTAAGGGCTGTCTTTCTTCTTGTACTTCAGATAAAGAAACAAGAACACCCCGAAAAAAGGCAGTACAAACAACAACTTTAAGACAAACACTTTAACATTATAATAAGCAATTTGAGTCTTATAATCATCCCTGGCTTCATCATACAACACCTCAAGCCGGTCAAGATCTGGCCTGATTTTTTGAATTAACAGATCACGTTCAGAAATCATCTGTCCGATTTCAGAACTCAGCACATCATTAGAAGATTCCAGCGAACCTATCCGCGATTTAATCTCAGATTTATCCAATAACGGCTCTTCATCAGCAATTACCTCCTGCAGACTGACATCATACTCTCCCAACAGACCACTGATTTTATACTCATTTAAATCAACCAGTTGCTCTTTGTTATTGATGACTCTATTTAATCCAATAATCCTATCAATATCATGCTCAATATTCAGATATATGACATCCAGGCCATACTTCTTATCCATTTCATTAAACGAGCAAGATCGCTTATAGGTCATAGACTCTATATCTTCTAAATACAAACAAAAGCTTGGACTATCAGGTCTATCTGGAATCTCTTTGATATCAGAAAATACAGTCTGACCAATCACAAACAGAAAAACAAACAACGCAGCCAAAATAAGATATCCTAACTTTGACGTCCTCTTCTCACTAATCTCTGTATACGTATCTTTCTCCACCATACTAATAATATAATAAACTAAAGTTTATAAAAACAAAATTTCCAAAAGCCCATTGATGATATTGCACCATTTATGGTCAGAGCCTTAATCAATTGAGCATCATAACATTAATCACTTACCAATATACGTCAAACGCCGAACAGCCAAAAAAAAACCAACTCAGATATATAAACCTAAAGACACACTTGAATACCTTATCAAAAAAAACAGGACAAAAATCAACACAGGAGGATTCTAATGAACATCGGCACAGTAAAAGAAATCAAAAACAATGAAACAAGAGTAGGCATAACACCGGACAACGCAAAAAAATTGACAGAAACAGGCCACACCGTACTCATAGAAAAAGACGCAGGAAAAGAAGCAGGCTACGAAGACGACGCATACATCTTCAAAGGCGCAACAATAGCCACCAAAGAAGACATCTTCAAGACATCAGACATAATAGTAAAAGTAAAAGAGCCAATGCCTGAAGAATACCCATATCTCGAACTCATGAAAGGAAAGACACTATACACATTCCTCCACCTCGCAGCAGCAGAAAAACAACTCACACTAGAACTCCTCAAAAACAAAATAACAGGAATCGCCTACGAGACAGTAACAGACGAAAACAACCGCCTCCCACTTCTGACCCCCATGAGCGAAACCGCAGGAGTCCTCGCAATCCAGTACGGCGCACAATACCTCCAGAAAAAATACAATGGCAAAGGACTAACCCTCGGAAAAATAACAGGAGCGCCCCAAGCACACGTAGTAATAGTAGGTGGGGGCACAGCCGGCGCAAAAGCCACAGAAACCGCGGCAGGCCTGGGCTCAAACGTAACCCTCCTTGAACTAAACGACAAAAGAATCGAACACCTAAAAGAAAAATTCAAGAACATTGAAAACATAACCATCACAAAATCAACACCCGAAACAGTCAGAGACATAGTAAAAACAGCAGACCTTCTAATCGGTGCAGTCCTCGTACCCGGCAACAGGGCACCGACAGTAATAACAGAAGACATGGTGCGCTCAATGGAAAAAGGCACAGTCCTCATAGACATCGCAATAGACCAGGGCGGCTGCATCTGGGGCTCAAGACCAACATCCCACGACAACCCGATATACTACATAGACAACAAAATATACTGCTGCATAACAAACATGCCAGGACAGGTCCCCCACCAGTCAACAAAAGCACTCACAAGCGCAACAATAAAATACCTGAAAGACATGGCAGACACAGGCATACAGGAACTGATTAGGCAGGATAAGTATTTTAGGGCGGGAGTAAACACTATCGCAGGCAAACTGACAAACAAGGCAGTAGCAGAAGTGCTCAACCTTGAATACACGCCAATAGAAGATGTTCTCACAGATTCTCAACCCATCCACTAAATATAAAAAACCCAAAACAAGAATTAATACCTATGCCCACACAAACAAAATCCGCAAACACTATAAACTACGCGCAAGAACTCCTAAAAACCCAAACAAAAACCCTCCTAAAAAAACACAACATCAACGCGCCCATAGAAACCCCACCCGAAAACATAGACGCAGACCTCGCCATGCCGACATTCGCGCTAGCAAAAACCCTAAAAAAACCACCCCATATAATCGCACAAGACCTCCAAAATTCAATCAACCCCCCGAAAAACACATTAATCAAACAAATAAAAGCCCAAGGCCCATACCTCAACTTCTACAAAGACAACGAAAAATACACAGGAATTGTCCTGAAAAACATAACAAGCGCAAAACAAAACTACGGAAAAAAACCCGAAAAAAAACAAAAAGTAATGATAGAATACTCGCAAGCCAACACCCACAAAGCATTCCATGTAGGCCACATTCGCGGAACATCACTAGGTGAATCCCTCGCAAGAACAATGAAACACGAAGGCTACCACGTAACACAGGCAAACTACCAGGGCGACACAGGCGCCCACGTCGCAAAATGGCTCTGGTGCTACCTCAAATTCCACAAAAACGAAACACCTCCAAAAAAACAAAGTGAAAAATGGATAGCATCAATATATGTAGAATCCGTAAAAAAAACCACAAAAGAAAACCAGAAAGAAATAGACAAAATAAACAGCGACCTTGAAAACAACACCGACCCTAACCTCACCGCCCTCTGGAAAAAAACAAGAGAATGGAGCCTGAAAAGCCTGCAAGACATATACAAAGACCTGGACGCACACTTTGACCACTACTTCTTCGAGCGCCAGATGGAAACAAGAGCAAAAGAAATAGTAAAAGACCTCCTAAAATCAGGCATCGCAAAAATAGACCAGGACGCAACAATAATAGACCTAAGAAAATACAACCTCGGCATCTGGGTCCTCCTAAGAAAAGACGGCACATGCCTCTACTCAGCAAAAGACATCGCACTCGCAGAAAAAAAATTCAAAAAATACAACATAGACAAAAGCATCTACATAATAGGCGCAGCCCAGTCACTCCACGCACAGCAGCTATTCAAAACCCTCGAACTCATGAACTTCAAAAACGCAAAAAACTGCCACCACCTCTCATTCGCGGAAGTCCGCCTCCCCACCGGAAAGATGAGCTCAAGAACAGGCGAAAACATACTCTACACAGACATGCTAGAAGAACTCCTGGCTTACGCAAAACAGGAAGTAACAAAAAGACACCCGGGATGGACCCAAGAAGAAAAAGACACCTCCGCAAAAAACATCACAATCTGCGCCCTAAAATTCAGCATGCTAAACCAAAGCCCAAACAAGCTGATCACATTCAGCCCGAAAGAAGCCCTCAACTTCGAAGGAGACACAGGCCCATACATCCAATACACCCACGCAAGAGCCCACTCAATCCTGAGACAAGCCACCTTCAGCCCGGGATCATTCAACCCCGCACTACTAAAAGAAAAAGAAGAACTGGACCTCATAAAAAAACTATCACAATTCCCCGAGGCCGTAACAAAAACATGCGAACAATACGACCCCAACCAGCTCACATCCTACCTCCTCGAACTCTCCCACGACTTCAACACCTTCTACCACAAACACCCCGTACTAAAAGCCCAAAAAGAACTCAGCACCGCAAGACTAACACTGGTACAATCAACAATGCAGGTACTAAACAACGGCCTGTACCTCTTAGCCATAACCGCCCCAAAGCAAATGTAATCACTCATCATCTTCCTCATCCAGCTCAGCAGCCGCCATCTTCAACTTCTCAATAATCTTCTTAACCTCATTATCCTCCGAAAGACCCAAACGACGCGGCTCAACCACCACAGGCAACACATCCACATGCGACCTCTTAGCACGAATCTTAACAACCAACCTCTGCTTCAACCGCCTCAAAAACAACACCAACTTACTATCCTTAATCTTCACCTTCAAAAAATCAGCAGTAGACCTCTTCAACGCAGACTCCATAGTCTGCATATTCAAAATATCCTTATGCCTTCCCTCCCGTTCGGCCCTGAGACGCTTAAACTCACGAACCTTACCCTTCTTCAAAAGAGCCATATAATCCTCAATCTCAGAAATTTCACTCTTAGTCTTCAAAAGCTTACTCTGCTCATCAATCATAATCCTGTTAAACACAGTCTCATCAATCTGCCGCCTGAAATACTGCCTCTCCGCAGACTTCTTCGTCTTCTCGACAATCCTGCGCCCCCTGTTAAGCTTCACAAGAGCCTCCCCCAACATCATATAAGGCAAAACAATCTCAGTAAGAAGATAAATCGAGAAAAACATCATAAAAAATAATAGCAAAATCATCTCCTTATTATCAATCAAAAACTTCTTAACCTTAAACCACATCAACTTTGACTTTACCCCTGTCATCTGCAACTGTAAACCCAAGACTGCCCTCTGCAAAACAGCAACATCATCATCCTCAACAGCACCTTCAGCAACAGATATCAACTTTCCAATATCATCATACATCGCTTTCAACCTAACAACATCAAAACCCTCTGATTCATATCTTTCAATCTCAGAACCAACCTCAACCAAAATAGACTTTAACCTTTGCATCAACAACACATCCTCATTTTCAGACACAACCAAAGTAACAGTCTTAGACTTCTCAGAAGAACCACTCAAAAGCGCAATATTCACAACATAATCTCCCGGCAGCACACGCAACGGAACATGAACCTCCACAGGAAAATCAAAACCACTACCCACAGGCAGCGTAAACTCATTATCCACAGACACATCACAGCACACCTTGGAAATCCTGGACATAACAACCAAAGGAATATCCCCAGTATTCATAACATGCCCATAAAACGTAGAATTAAACCCCCGGACCACTTCAACCTCTGAATCCATAAGCACAAAATCAAAACTTCTGCGCTTCACCACCTCCTTCTCAGGCACCACCTCATCATTCATAGGTCTAGTCCAGTTGCCACCAACAGCACCCGCACCCCCGGCACCGCCATCCCCCCCCGAACCACCAGAATCACCGGGACTCTGTACTGCAGGCTCAACAGTCGTAAGAGTCACAGAATTCAGGCCACCATTCCTCGAAGAATCTATCGAATTCACAATAACGCCAAAACCCGATTTAGAAGGAGCAAGATAATCCAGATAAACATACACATTAGAAGTCACATGCTCAACCTCATAAACAAACGACCCACATGTAGCCTTCACCCTCGCATCACTCACACCCACGCCCCTCCTGTTCGAAACAGTCACATTTATGGGAACCGCACTCCCGACACTAAAATAATCACCAAAAGCAAGCGAAGTAATTTCAGTAGAAAGAATATTAGACACAGTAAAGTTGACAGCGCTACTCCCTCCATTTCCGCTCATGTAAACAGATGCATTTACAATATAGATTGCATCAGTCCTATCAACTGTCGGCATATCACCACCTAATATCTCCCTATAAGAACTGTCTGTGATTTCATTATCAACAAGATACTCCAGAGAAGAGGAGTCATTCAAGATAAGAGTCAAATTATACCCGTCAACAATCCTGTCATTGACATCATTTACAACCACCGTAAAATACATAGTCTCCCCCTTATTATACACAGTATGATCTGTAACAACCGAAACATTATAGTTATCTGTGGCATTAAAACTAAACGAGCAGTTGGAATATGCCGGATTCCCTACGACATCAAAAGCGTAGACTTTACAATCATACTTACCTGTCTCATTAATGCCAGAGAAATCAAACTTATACCTCCCCGGACTGACAATCTCAGCCGTATAATTCAAAACAGCGCCAAGCGGATAATAAAGTTCAAACAACACATTATCGACCAGCGAATTATCACTGACATTTGCATAGATGGAATTAATATCATACAGATTAACAAATTGATACTGAACATAAGACCCCGTAATATTAGGAGGAATAACATCCTCCTCAGTCACATTCAAAAGAATGGTGTCATTATCCATTACCCCTAAAACACCCGATTCAACACTCACAGTCAGATTGCTCAAACCAATACTGGAAGAATTGAACATCCAGCTGACCTTACGACCATAAGGATCATCCTCAACAGTTATATTGCCAACAGACACATTGAGATTACCGCCCGATAGATTAATAACCGAAACATTCTCAATAAATAACGATGAATTGATATCTACAAGGTCACCTCCGAGTGGAACAATAAACCAGGTCAAATTCAATATACGATTCACTGGCACAATTATAACAGCATCGGAACCAGAATATATCACATCAACATTACCGAAATTCACAGAGAAATTCTCCAAAGATGACATACTCTTCCTTGAATAAACAGTGACATTCACCGAATAATTCCCTGAGCGCGAAACATTGCTATAATCCAATTCATAAAAATATGTTCCATTAGCACCACCCTTACAACTCAACGTCCTGACATCAACTGCCCCGCGCGGTTTGCTAATGACCGCTTCAACCATCGATATCTTCGTAGCATTCCCGGTCACATTTGCATAAATTCCAAGATTACTGGAAACATTCAAAACCGTCTCTGAGAGACCAGTCACAACAGACAGATTAACGACATTGAATACATAACCCCAGGGCAGCCTTGCGATATTCCCTGAAGTATCATTCGAAAATATATCAGTAATATTATAACTGCCAACTAAAACAGTTTGATTATACTCTAACTTCCATATACCTATCCGGTAACCACCCATATCCAGATAAAATGACTGGTTTTCAGGCGTGCCATTCGGCATCAAAACAGATGCCCACACACGGGAAACATTAAGATTATCAGTTGCCCAGACACCGGCTGAGAAACTCCCATTTATATAGACACTACTTGGACCGTCCCAAAAAGGATTGCTGAGCACTGGACTTTCCGTATCCTTGACCTCCAAAGAAACATTAAAGACAGACGAATTATACTTCAATGCTGCATCCACTGCAACAAAAGACATCGTAAAATTACCTGCACTGGTAACATTAACAGACCATGCACTGCTATTGCTCGAACCAGAATCAATATCACCATAAGTATAATTCAGCAACATTGCTGACCCCATGTTAACATCAAGAACCACATCATATGCATCTCCAGTATGGTTTCCTGGAATATACTTATTATCCAAAGTAACATTCAGGACAAACTCTTCACTCTGGTTGACAACACACACTAAAAGCCCGTTGCACAAAACAGAAGTGATATTAAGATAAGGCGTCCTTATAAGAGTTGTATCTGAATAGACATATCCCAAAATATCAGCATACCACGTCACATTCGAATCATTTAATGGAGAAACTCCGGCAATAGAACTGGAATAGACAGACATAACCTTACCGGAAGAATTACCAAAAACAGTAATATTCAAAATAGTGCCATTCGCATCAGTCCCAAACTCCAAGCTGCAGGAGCCATTCCCAAATTCACAACCGAAAACAGAATTATTGAAAAAATAGACATCCTCTGAAGTGTTCCACAGGCTGTTTAAAGGCACATACACAGTCATATTAGGATTATCCAAAGTCCTGTTGAAATCAAATGTAACATTGATTGACCTGTTCTCACCCGCAAAGATATTGTCTTCATCATCAAGAGTTACCAAAAATCCACCACGAACAACGAGAAACTCATCCGGATCCGAATAAGTAACATTTACATTACCCAAAGTATCATTCACATAAACAGCCGATACAGTATAAGCACCCAGCACACTGGTATTATACAAAGTGACATTCCAGACATCAACAGAATAATTGCCGCCCATAGGCAAAAGCGAATAATTAGATACACCATACGGCGCATCAATCGTCGCAATAACACTATCAACATGCCTGTCGCTCACATTGACCCTGAAACTCACAGTCTCATTCTGATATATCCTCTTGCCAGGATAAAATGCATCTGAACTGATATCAAACACCGGGCTCCAAAACACAGGCGGACTATTATCAACAATAAATCCAACAGTAGTATAATTGATCAAACCAAGAGTATCATTCGCCGAAATATTCAGCGTATAATTACCAGTATCAGCACAATTAACTGCGACAGTCCCGGCATAAACCATCCCGGCACCCGGGCTCAGCTTAATCCTGCCGACATTCTGCATCGTAGTATTAAACACATCAGCAAACACAGAATCAATAGCACCATACGTATCTGACACCTCAGCAGATACAAGAATATCATCATCCTCTTTTGCAATAGTGACATTGAGACTTATGACACTCATCAAAGGCGCGCTATCATCAACCACAAACACATAGACCTCTTTATTGAGATTACCAAAAGAATCATTAGCATAAAATATTATCTGTTGATTGCCCTCAACATTCCACCCCGGATTAAAAGAAACACCGCTCACAAAAGAAATGTTCGAACCCACGCCAGCATCATACAAAGTTGAATTAACGCCTATACCTTCATCAGACACATTAACTGTGATATTGTCACTTGACCTGATATAACTGCCATTCAGAATAGAGACAGATAAAGACGGCGCAAACGTATCAACAAAATACCTGATAACCGTATGATTCAAATTACCCAGAGCATCCTTAAGCCACAAATCAAGAGTTTTGTTTCCTCCTGAATCCCATGGATCAAATCCTACATTATCTAAAAAAGACTCATTAACAATAAACTCACTGTTATCGAATTTCAACTCACCAATACCCGCACCGTCATCTGCCACATCAACAGTGACATTCCCATCCAGCCTCATGCTCGACCCGTTGACAGGACTGATGGAATCAATATACGGCGGCACATCATCCACAAAATAAGAAAACACGGAACGATTGATGTTCCCTGCAACATCACTCACCGACACCTCAAGAGAATTATTCCCGCCGGATGGCCAATCCGGATTAAAATATACATCATCGGCTATCGCCTTTTTTACACCGGCCCCATTATAACGATACCACAATTCACTCACACCGGACAAAGAATCATTTACGTCAATCTTGATATTTGCGCTTGACTTCAAATATGAATTGTTAGTCGGGTTAACTGAAACAAAAGAAGGCTTCGAAAGATCAATCGAAAAGTTCCTCCCTTTCGTCCTGACATCCCCCACATTATTCGTCGAGTTCACAAATACCCTGCAAGTTGACACCCCCTCATTCAAACAATCAGATAATACATTCACATCAAAAGACACATTACATACAGTCACGACCCACGATGTATCATTCGACCCGTTTACACGATATCCGCATGTTTGCCCCTGTGGATCAACCTCTGAATGAGAAACAGAAAAAGTCCCGTTAAGCCAGACATTCTCAGCAGGAGCAGAAATAGCCACAACAGGCGGCGAATTATCAACATTGAATGAAACATTCACAGAATCAGAATTGCCTGCCTTGTCAGTAGAATTGACTTCAACCACACAACCCGAACTGTTTGTATCAGAGCAATCTGTACCTGTATCAAAACGAAACACCAACAAATCACCACAGTTGACAGAATAATACCCACTAAAAGAACCTGGCCAGTTTTTATACCTGTAATAACACTTATCAATATAATCATCACTTGCAGAATAATTAACGCTAATCACCCCCTTAGCCCACTCCTTATCTACAGGACTGTTAATTGACACATCAGGCTCATCTACATCAAAAACAAACCACGCTGATTCTGTAGCATTATTTCCAAGCTCATCAAAAGCAGTAAAGTTTACAGAATAATTGCCAGTGACCCACGAAGACGTATCAACAGACCACGAAAAGTTACAGTCTGAACTAGTGACATTCTTTATCGAACAATTCAAAATATCAGTAGAGTTATAGATATAATAACTGCAATTCATCAAATTCCTATCCGCTCTGGCGGCCCGAACATCAATGCTAAAATCCTGATTCAGATATACCTCTTCCGGGTAATGTATAACCGCGGTCGGCAAATTATTATCCACCTCAAAAAGCACAGAAAGAGAACGAGTATATCCAAAAGAATCATTCGCATACACAGTCAGATTATAATCACCATTAGAGACCTCTGAACTGTTCCAGACCACATCCCATTGTGAGCTTTCATTCAAAGTCCCGTTTGCCACAGTCACATTGATGTCATACCAGGAAGCATTGACGCCTATACCTGAATCAGACACAGTAGTCAAAACATCAACCATCCCGGAAACAATTTTCCCTGCCTTCGGACTCTGGATTGTCATTGACGGCGCCTCCTTATCTATCCTGACAACACTAGTCTCATTATACGGTCCAATATTGCCAAGCGAATCATTAGACCTGAAATGCACATACTTTTGGCACGTCTCTCCAAAAGAACAATTTACATTTACAACATTAGCTTCAGAATATGAAAGACAATCTGCAGAATCAACATCCTTGACACACGAACTCGTAACATTGCAACCGGCACCACCACCATCATCACATACAAGCAAAATATCTTTATCTTCATCAGCCCATTCATCAGAAGTATAATTGCTGGTCGTGTTAGGTCCCGTCGTATCCACATGAAACTCATAATAACTGGCATTAAGATTACCGAGTGTATCATTCGACCAGGTATAAAGGCCATGAAGGCCATCAATGCTCCAGCCTGGATTAAAACCAACTCCACTAAAGATAGTACTATTGGCACCGTCGCCATTATAGTACCACAAAGAATCAACACCCACTCCAGGCGAATCTATCGTATTTAAAATAACCATATCATCATTTTTGATAAAACTCCCATTGGAAGGGAAAACAATCGTAACAGACGGCGGGCTATTATCCAAAACAAAGCGATAATAAGTCTCATTGACATTCCCTGCAGAATCATTTGCCCGGATATAAAGGTCTCTCACTCCATCCCCGCTCCAGCCGGGATTGAAACTAAGCGAAGAATCGAAAGTCACGTTCAATGATCCGTTATTGTACAAAGACATATCAGGATTATGTTCATATATCCCGACAGTAACATTAGACCATGAACTGACATACGAGCCGTTCTCCGGCTCCACTGAATCAAACCTAGGCGGCGTATCATCTACAATATACGTAAAGACAGAATAATTCATGTTCCCCAGTGTATCATTCATCCACACCCAGAAGAAACAGGTGCCTTCACTCGACCATCCCGGATTGAAGCCAACATTATCACTGAATGTCTTATTACTGCCACTGCCATTATAATAAAGAAGCCCCGAAATACCGACACCCGAATCATCTGCATCAATAGTAACATTTGAATCAGACCGGATAAATGAACCCGGGGTAGGATTAACAGAAACAACATACGGAGCCGTACTATCAACAAAATAAGAATACAATACAGAATAAACATTCCCTGCCCCATCAATCACCCACAACAGCAGGTCATTCCATCCTTCTTCCACCCACCCCGGCACAAAAGGCACAAGATCAGAAAACGTCCCGTTAACCGGATTCGAGCCGTTGTTATAATATCTGAAAGAAACATAATAATTGTCAGTTGTATTTACAACAAAGGAAAAACCAGCGGTGACATTAGACTCATTCTGATAAGAGATATTATATATCCCGGGGGGACTATTATCACCAACAAATCGGTACCTGCTATGATTCATATTCCCGGCACTATCATTCGCCCAGACATCAAGAAAATGTTCTCCTTCTGTCGTCCAGTTAGGATCAAAGCTGGAATTGACAGCAACCGTGATATTTCCGCTGCCATCATTATTATTGTACCAGAACGAATACACATTAAATTTATCCCCCACATTGACAGTAACATTATCACCCGTATTGATATAAGAATCGTTCATTGGCTCAACAGAACCAAAAAACGGCGGATTGGAATCAACGAAATACCTTAAATATGTATAATTATAATTGTAAGCCTTATCATACGCCTTCAAATATAGCCACTTCTCGCCGTCCGTTGACCAGTCTGTCGATATGGAACCGACACTTGAGTACTTATAATTGTAACCATCCCCATAATCGTACCGCAAACGATAAAAAGCCCCCTCATCAGTAACATTATAATCTATTACTGCATTGACAGGAACATAAGAATCATATTCTGGATAAATACTTTCATAAACAGGAGCAACCCTGTCAAGAATGATATCATCACTGTCCGGCACAACTATAGGCACATTCCCTGCCTCATCCTTTCCCTTCACATAAACAGTCTTAAACCCATCACCCAACGCGCACCCGGATCCGGTTATATTAAACAAGGAATAAGAGACAGTCCATGGAATCCACTCACTGTAATTTGAATTATCACAGGAAAAAGCAATATAATCTGGTCTATTATCACCGCCGGACATATCAGTAATGGTCATCGCAGGCGTCACATCATTCGTAAAACTATCGCCATTCTCAATTAAAATCAGCGGCAGTGCAGGCGGCTCTGTATCAACAGTAAAATTAAACGTATCAAACTTGCCCCAGTATCGTGACTTGTCCTGGCAATGGACATAAACAGTATAATCCCCGTCATCAAGACTGGAAATATCAATTGTCCCATTCACGACCTCAAGTGCCTCATCAAAACTTCCGTCTATCGGACTCAGCAAATCCCCACCTCCATACTCCTCTTTCAAAGGACCGGCACTACCCAAACTCCTGACAAAATACTCCGAAGAATCAACATAAGAATATAGCTCCTTATCGTGACAAAGTGCAATTATTACAGGATCAGAATTCGTAATAACAGGCTCAACACTAACTATTACAGTATACGGACCATAAAGGAAATTTATAACTCTCTCAAGCAACTCCCCTCTTAAAGCAGAATATGAATAATCTTGACCCCAAAACCGACCCCCCCGCATCTGTTCAAATCCGAACCCGAAGTATACTATCTTGAATGTCCCACTGTCAACCCTAATCCCTCCGATATCATCGTGATAGTTATAATACTTGATAGTTCCACTTCCACTTCCTTGTGGATACAAAAGATATTTCTTTCTGCAATTCCAGTGACTACTGCAAGTAGGACAGCTATAACAATATTCCTTGAACGAAAACCAATCCAAATCGCCTGTCACCGGGTCATTATCAAATCCATCAGTGTAATCATCATCTACATCAATAGAATCTGGAATTTTCGGATTAGAACTCAAGTAATTTTTATAAAAATCTGAGACACGAAGGACAGCATCATAAGGTATCTGCTCCCCTGAAAGAAAAAGCGAGCCTCCATTATTAAGATACTCTGTTAATTGGGTTCTGTCATCAGACAAAAGTGTGTTTTCATACTCTCTTCCTGTCAGCCAGATAAC